>Ga0334722_10000691_pt1 | contig 47831 bp, 46 predicted proteins | sample C3_bottom_MG_FD_207210 | JGI IMG/M metagenome (GOLD analysis project Ga0334722, IMG submission 207210) | Sediment microbial communities from Yellowstone Lake, YNP, Wyoming, USA - C3_bottom | ecosystem: Environmental > Aquatic > Freshwater > Lake > Sediment | place: USA: Wyoming | collected...
CCGAAGGCCGGAGACGTCACGGTCTGCGCGACGCCTTGCGGCGCGACCTCTTTCTTGCGCACGAAGCTGCTTGGATATGTATGTACATTGTCCGCATAAGGACCGGCACCCGGCTTCTTAAAGATGTTGTTCGCGCGCCAGTACTCGTTCACGGCTATCGAGACCAGCTTCAGGGGCACCCTGGCCGCAATGGCAGTCGCCTGTATCTTCGTGAAATCGTAGTTGCTCCCGAGAAGCGCGAACACCCGGGCAAACCAGTTCTGGGCCTTGGGCTGGTTGGAGTCCGGGGCGCCCAAGCGCCTTGCGTAGACCTTCACAGCGTTAGTTGGAGTAGCGTTTGGCGTGAATGTGCACGCCACAGAGTCCCAGCAGCCAATTTCTATGTCGCTGGTCGGGTCGAGGGTGACCGGTATCGGGCTTCCGGCAGTTGCCGAGGGGGTATCCTGATAAGCAACGTCAGCCCTGTTGCACAGGGCTATCTTGCATGCTGCATCCCTCACCCTGCTTGCATCCATGGTCTTTGTCGCAGGGTTATAGAATATCTCGCCCGCCCCTGCGAGCGCGGCGGCGTCGGCTGCGACCTGAAGCTCGTTCTTTACGTGGTATAAGTGCGCGACGTCGATGGCAAGCGCGCTGAAGCCCAGCAGCACCACTACGGCGAACGCGAGCAGTACTATCGAGACGCCTTTTTCTTCTTTTAATATCCTGGACGACATAGATTACCCCTTATAAACCTACTTCGGACAATTCGGCCCTTCGTTGACGCCATAACATACGTCGGGGTTGACGCCGACAAGCCTCACTACGCCGAACGAATTACGGGCGTTTCTGATAATGGTGGTGAAGTCGCACGTGCCTTTCCGCGCGCTGCTGGCCGTCTTGCTCACGGGCGAACTTGGAGGCTGGATCAGGTACGGGTCTGCCTGGCCCGCCACTCCGTGTTTTAAGGCGTGGCCGTATGCAGTACCGGCGCCGCCATCACTGCCGCCTGCCTTGAGGTCTCCTTGGGTCCCGTTGAACTGGCCGTTTTTGTAGCCGTCAATCTCGATTATGCCGTACCCTATAACCGTCACGACGTTAGCCTGGCTCGAGTCCGGGTTTGCTTGTATGGTGCCGTCATACACCATGACCATGAACCTGGAGCCGCGCGGGTATTTCTGCCAGAACCTCTGGCCGTTGGATACGTCGGTGTCGAGGTTCAGCTTCTTGTTTGCCGGACTGGCGCCGCTCGACGAGTAATATGGTATCGAGGCGTACGGGCAGTTCGACGGGTCGTTGAAGTTGTTCGAGGCCGGCGCTGTATAACCGGGATCGTTCTGCTGATAGCATGCGACTATGTCGGCATCGCCGCCGTCGTTATAGTTGTTCTGCGGGTATGGCGGGGTGGGTCTTGCCACCTCATACACCGCGTTCGGCGGTATGATGTTGTCCGGTATCCCGTCGAACAGGAACTGGAAGCTCTGGTCGAACTTGGTTGAGTTGACGTCTCCGTTGGTTACGCCTTTTATCTTGCCGCTGTTCGATACCCCGTTTACCGGGTTCAGGTTGTTCAGGCATGTAGGCGAGCATGTGCCCGTCGTGCTGTCCTGCTTGACTTCCCACCAGGCGGTCGTGGAGCCGTCTTCCGCGTTAGGGCACTGGCTTTTTACGGGTGTGTGGAACCTGTTCCTGTCAAGTATGTCCACAAAGCTGTTCAGGTTGAACGAAGCGTTGTTCGAGTTGGCGCCCGTGCCGAGTACCGCGAATATCTGCCCGGCCCGGCCCGGAGTGACACCGTCGGCGTTAGTCTGACGCATGAAGCTCTCGGGGTATACCTGCCCGTATGTGCTCTTGCCTTTACCGCTTTCGTCCCAGTACTCATTGACTGCTATAGGCAGAAGCGGGAGCTGTCCCTGGGCTGCTATCGCCGCCGCGGTTACCGCGGAGAAGTCGAAGCCCTGGCCGAGCAGGGCGAATATCCTGGCGAACCAGTTCTGCACCCTGGGCTGGTCGGAGCCCGAGGCTCCAGTCCTCCTGACGAAGACGCGCACGGCGTTTAGCGTCATGCCGGTAGCTATGGGGAACGTGAACGAAGTCCCGTTCCAGTTGCCTACCTGTATGTCCCCGGAGTGAAGGGCGACCGGTATAGGCTGGCCGGGAGTGGCGCCCGGCGTCGTCACGTATGCAACGTCCGCGACGTTCTTTGCCGCTATCCTGACGGCGGCGGCCTTGGCGTTAGTGGTCTTCGTCGCGTCGTCCGGGCCTGTAATCTCAGCCGCTCCGGCAAGCGCCGCTGCGTCCGCCGCGGCCTGGAGCTGGTCCTTGACGTGGTACAGGTGCCCCACGTCGATGGCGAGCGCGCCGAAACCGAAGATGACTATGACGGACAGGGCGAGCAGTACAATGGATACGCCCTTTTCGTCTTTTATCGCCATCCGTAACATCTGCCGCCTCCTGTACATTTCACCCTCTCCCTGCCCTCTCCCGTCACAGGGAGAGGGTAATCCATCTGTTTCGCCCCTCGCCCCTTGTGGGAGAGGGGTAGGGGGTGAGGGCTAATATTTTAGCTGTTTACTTCAACTGCTCCCCGTCGAGCGACCTGGAATTCGGTAGCATGGGTATCCACCTCAGGTCCTCCTGCTGGCCCGCGTTCGGCTCGGCCATGCCCGGTAGTTCTACCTTCTTGCCCGGGGCCATCGGGGTCATGAGCTTCGGCGTCACTACGAAGACCAGCTCGCGCTCGGTCTTCTGCATCCTCTGGTCGCGGAAGAACGCGCCGAGTATGGGTATGTCGCCGAGAAGAGGCACCTTGTCGAGGTTCTTCGACCACTCGTTGCTGATAAGCCCTGCGATGACGAACGACTCGCCTTCCCTCAGATCCACCGACGTCCGCACGCGGTTGGTGTTGAACGTGGGGAGAGATATGCCTGCAACCGTGACCGTGACCGTGCCCGATACGCTGCTGAACTCTACCGGGTCGAGCTTGAGCTTTATCAGCCCGGACTCCGTCACGAGCGGTGAAAAGTTCAGTATTACGCCGAACTTCTTGTACTGCACGGTTATGGATGAGCCGCCGGTCGTGCCGAGCGAACTGATGAGCGGTATAGGCACTTCGCCGCCAGCCGTGAACTCGCCGGTCTCACCGCTCTTGACTATGAGGTTAGGCTCGGCAAGCAGGGTTGCGAGCCCCTTGCTGGAGAGAACCCTCAGGAAATAGGCGGTATTGTTCTGGAAGTCTATCACGCCGAAGGTCGGCCCTGCCCCGGTAGGCGAGCCCGGTGTCGTTAATGTGCTCGAAGCCGTCCCGGCAAGTCCTCCCATCAGCCCGGTAAGTGTTGACGTCGCGTTCGGCGCCGCGCCTATCCCGGAGAAAAGGCCTATAGCCTTGTCACCCGCATAGACCCAGTTTATGCCGAGGGCCTTGGTCGCGGTCCTGTCCACCGAGGCCACGGTAATCTGGAGGAGCACTTCCCTGGGGGCCGTCACTTCGAGAAGGAGGACGAACTTGAAGCCCTTCTCGTCGCCGCCGCCAGACCGGACTTCCTTAACGACCCCGCCCTGAAGCACATAGAGGTCGTTCTCGGTGATGTCCTTGCCGAAGCCGAGCAGGAGGCTCTTTATCTTCAGCTTCCGCTCGTCGCTCGATACGTTGCCTGTTACGACTAGCGTCTGGTTGTTCAGCATCTGCATGTTTATGTCGTCGCCCGGGGCGAGCTCGGCAATCTTGTCTTTCAGGCTCGTTATGTCCACGGAGACGTTTATGTCGAAGAACGTCTTCTTGCCCGCCTTGTCCCATATGATGAGCGAGGTGGAGCCTAATGTCTTGCCGTTAATCTGGACTTCCGTGGGAGAGATGACTACCACGTCGGCTATGTTCGGGTCCGTTATCGAAACCCGCCCGATAGCCGCGGGCAGTGTGATTACAGCCGACTTTCCGACATATACCTCGTAGTCCACGGCCTTCGAAGCCTTCGCTGTGCCGGGGATCAGGATGACCGCCATTGCCAGGGTAAGAAATAGGGAGAGGGCCGTTACTGCTTTATTGACCTCCGCAACCCTGGTCGATATCTTCGTCTTCATTATTCGCCTCCCTGTGGAAATGTTGCAAAGCGTCTTAAGAGCCGCGGATTTACTTTATTCCCTCTTTGGTCTTAGAAGTCCCTTTTATCACCTCGATGTATACGTCGTTTTCCCTGTCCACGGCCTTGGCGGCCGACTTCCTCGAGCCTGAGCCCCTTGCCGCAACGGGCCTTGCCGCAGGCGCTACCCCGAGAAGCGAAGCGACGGTCGCGCCGGTGGTCTTCACCTCGGCCGTATCGCCCAGGTGCTTCAGTATGAGCTGTACCTTGTTTTCGCTTGCCAGGGCGAGCTTCTCCGCCTGTTCGGGTGTTACGTCGAGGGTTACGGTAGGCACGGTGACCGGCTTACCTTCCTTCTCCTCAAGTATCTGGCCGACCGCGAGCACCTTCACGTTCTGTAGGACTATCTTGCTTATCCTGCTCTCGCCCGAGGTTATGTAGGGGTTGTTTAGCGTGGCTATCACGTCCACTATGCTCATGGGGAGCACGAAACCGGCTACCCCGACGACCTCGTTCACGGCGACGGTTATCGCCCGGTGACCGGGCGGTATGATGTAGCTTAGCACCCCCGTCTCCGCGCTGACCGGGGCCAGCGAGTCTTCGATTATCGGGCTGCCTGTTTTTATGTTAGTGACAGCGAGGCGGCCTTCAAGGGCCTTGGTGTCGGAAGAGCTGCCGACCGGAAGGCTGGTCTTGGGCCAGTCCGTGGTCTTCATCTGGGCCGCCTGGAGCTTCGAGCCGAATGGTATGTCGGCCGCGGCAATGACGACCGGTTGCACCTCGGTCTTGGCCTTTGCGGTCTCCTGTTCCTTGGTGTTCAGGTAGTTGTAGACCATGTAAGCTGCGATTGAAGCCAGGAACAGGGCCACTACCGCAATCACAGTAGCAGTCGTCTTAGGTGTTGCCATTGCCAGCCTCCCCCTTTAGATGGTTGTAAGACAATTAATCGTGTTCATACCTCATGGTGGCTTGCCTTGTTATTGTCCTTTTCCCGCTGAAAAACGGGATGATGCTGCCCGTCAGAACGTTGAAGTCGTAATAGGCCGTGACCTTGACCGCGCCGCCGGCCGAGGTCATGTTCCTGTAATCAGAGACCGGGGCATTGCTCCGGTTGAAGGCCGAAAAGGTTATAAAGGTGCCGTCCTTCGGTATCGACGAAGTAATCTGGGAAAAAGTGTAGGCCCGGGTCTTGCTGGCCATCGACGTGGTGTTCGGGAGTGTCGCCGCGTACCGCGCCCCGGACCTCACGCTGTTCGTCAGCGCGTTCGAGTAGAACCATGCCCTGCCGAACTCGGTTATCCCGAAGAGCAGTATAAGGATGAGCAGGACGATCATGGCGAACTCTACTATCGTCTGGCCATTTTCGTTATTTATATAATTATGCCCGTATTTCATTTAACCCTCGTATCTCATGGATGCCGACCTCTTGAGCGTGATGGAGGGAGGCAGCCCGATATATTTTATCAACAATCCCGAAAGCAGCATGAATCTGTATCTGACCGTGACTTCAATTGTGTCGCCGCGCGCAGGGCTGGCAGGATGACTGCCGTCAGGCGCGGTGATGGTGACGGCGATATTTTGTATCTGGGCCGGGTCCATAATCCGGCCCCCGTTATTTTTTTGTTTGCTAATCTCGTTTCTTAAATATGTGTCCACGGTAGCTCCAGAGAACCCCGCCGGAGTGCTGCCGAGCACGGCCGCGTACCTGGCGGCGGCCCTGACGGAGTTGTTCAGGTGGTTCGAATAGAACCAGAGCCTGCCGAACTCGACTATCCCGAAGAGTATTGCAAGAAGGAGGGTCACGACAAGGGCAAACTCCACGATGGTCTGCCCGGCCTCGCCTTTCCTTCTTCTTATGTCACTCGGTGTCGCGTACATTAGTAGCCCCTCGTTTACCGGACCTGCCCCAAAAGCCTGGTCTCGCCGGGAGGGGATGCCTCCCGGCGGGACGCTTAGTTTCGCCTTGTCGTTACAGGGCGCTGTTGACCGTGCTGAACGTGTTGTTGACGCTCCTGCCCAACGCGGTCAGCATCAGGAGCACGACGATTGCTATCAGGACGAGTATGAGTGCGTACTCGACCAGGGTCTGCCCCTTCTCTTCCTTCACGAAGTCCCTGAGCTTCTCAAGCAGGAAAAAGCCGTAGAGTTTACCGAACAGTTCGTTCATGGATCGCCTCCTCGTTAAATGAACATCCGATTCACAGCATATTAGACGGATGTGCCTGCGCCTGATATCCGCCTGTCCCCCAAAGCCTGAATTGCTGCCTTCACCTCCTTCCAATTTAAAGGTCGTACAGTGACTTAGTCTTAATTAGTGCGCATATAATCTGTTCAAGAATGGTTGTTATTTAAAAGCTAACATCCGTTTCCGATTTTGTCAAAGCGGTGCGGAACTTTTATGAGAGGCCGCACGATTGACGCATCAAAACTTATCTGGTATAGATTTAATAAAGGAGGCACGCTTTCCATGTCTATAAGAGATACGCTCGGAGAGAGGCTCATTAAGGAAGGCCTTGTTACGCAGAAGCAGGTGGAGAAGGCGCTCCTTCGCCAGAAGCTTCACGGCGGGCGTCTCGGACACAACCTGGCGTCGCTCGGCTTCATAAGCAAGGACGCCCTGGACGCGTTCTTCCGTCACAAGCCGCCGGTCCCGCAGAACCTTGACGATACGGGCCTGTCACTCGACTTCATAGCAGAGCTTGCCATCAAGGTCATGTACTATATGAGCAACTTCAACATGTTCGACATCTCGGACAAGCTCAAGCTTCCTATTAATATCGTGGACGGAGTGATACAGCACCTGAGGCAGGAGAAACTGTGCGAGGTTAAGGGCGGCACGGGCTACGAGAGCGTCACCTACCTGTTCACCATCACCCAGGCGGGCAGGCAGCGCGCTCTGGAGATATTCGAAAAGAACCATTATGTCGGCCCCGCCCCGGTCACGCTCGACGACTATACCAAGGTCTCTGAGTTTCAGACCATCAGGAACGTTTTTATAAGCGAGTCCGATATAAGGGCGGCGTTCTCCCCGTTCGTAATAAAAGAGACGATATTCAACCAGCTCGGACCCGCGGTCAACTCCGGCAAGTCTATATTCCTGTACGGCCCCCCAGGTAACGGCAAGACCGTAATCGCCGAGGCCATAGGCTCCCTGATGGGCGAGGACATATATATCCCTTACGGTGTCGCAGTCGAGCACGAGATAATCAGGCTTTACGACCCGATAAACCACAAACCCGCCGGAAATATGGTCGAGGGGCTAAGGACCGGCCCGGCAGAGCCTGGCGAGGAAGGCGACTATGACCGGCGCTGGGTGCTGTGCAAGAGGCCCGTGGTGCTGGTAGGAGGGGAACTGACCCTCGGGATGCTGGACCTCGACTTCAACCCAATCTCCAAGTTTTACGAAGCCCCTTTCCAGATGAAGGCTAACGGCGGGGTGTTCATAGTGGACGACTTCGGACGGCAGATGGTGCGCCCGAGGGACCTCCTGAACAGGTGGATTGTCCCCCTCGAGCGCCGGACGGACTTTCTTACTCTGCACACCGGCAAGAAGTTCGAGGTGCCGTTCGACCAACTGGTCATATTCTCGACCAACATCGAGCCGAGGGAGCTTGTGGACGAGGCGTTTCTGCGCCGGATACGATACAAGGTGAAGATAGACCACCCGAGCAAGGACGAGTACAAGGAGATATTCAGGAGGACATGCGATAACAACGGCATAGAGTACAAGCCTGATGTAATCGAGTTTTTGCTCAAAGATCTCTACGAGAGGACCGGCGTGAAGCTTAACGCCTGCCACCCGAGGGATATAATAGACCAGATAATAGACATCGCCAGGTACAGGGGCACCACGCCCATACTCGTCCAGGAGTTCCTGGAAGACGCCTGGCGCAACTATGTAGTGGATATCTGAGCCGCCTTCCGGGCCATGAATTTTCTTGACAAGTCATGGCCCTGCCTGTATAATCCTTCTGTTTTTTAAGCCCTTAACCCCGCCCCGTCTGCTCGGGGTGTCTTTTTTCCCTGGGCGACGCAAGGTGCGTTTTGCGCCCTTTTTACGGGTAATGGTCATGGAAATAAAGGTTTCCGAAATCCAGCCGGAAGGCATGACCGTGGAGTTTACCCAGGACGCCTCCGAGTTCGATGGGCTTGGCGAGGACGTGAAGGCGGCAGGCGCCGTATCGGCGAAGTTCCGCGTCAACAAGACCGGCTCCACGGTAACCCTCGACGGGGTGATGGACGCCAGCCTGGAACTCGTATGCTCGCTCTGCGGCAAGCCGTTCACGTTCCCGGCGGGCGCGCGGTTCCAGTTAGACCTCAACCCCATGGAATTGCTCGGGGCCGAGGATGAAAGGGAACTCCACTCGGACGACATGGATGTGGAGTTCTACAAGGGCGACGTAATAGATTTGAGCTGGCTGCTCAGGGAGCAGATGCTTCTCCAGGTCCCGATGAAGCCTGTCTGCAAAGAGGGCTGTCTGGGGCTTTGCCAGTTTTGCGGCCAGGACTTGAACGAGGCCAGGTGCGGCTGCGAGGCAGCCACCGGCCACCCCGGCCTGGCCGGGCTTAAAGACCTGTTGAAGGACAAAAAATAGAAAGGAGTTAACGAGATGGCCAACCCAACTAATAAGACCTCCAAGGCAAGGACTGCCAAGAGGAGGACGCACAAGAACCTGACAGCGCCCACCCTTTCGCTGTGCCCGCAGTGCCACGAGCCGAAGCTGCCCCACAGGGCGTGCATGAGCTGCGGCACGTACAAGGGCCGCGAAGTTGTCGCCATAGAAGAAATCTGACCCGAGATGTTCGAATGATGAGGATCGCAATTGACGCCATGGGGGGCGACTACGCCCCCGAGGCAACTGTCAGCGGCGCGGTTGAAGCCGCTAGGGAACTGGGCGTCGGCATCATACTCGTGGGCGACACCGAGAGTATCAAGCGCGAGCTGTCCAAACACGACACCTCCCGGCTGAACATCCAGATAAGACACGCCTCGCAGGTCGTTGACATGAAGGACAGCGCCTCTGTTGTCCTGAGGAAGAAGAAGGACTGTTCCATCAGGGTCGCGACCGAGCTTGTCAAGTCCGGCGAGGCCGTGGCCGTCATAAGCGCGGGCCACACGGGCGCCGCTATGGCTACGTCCCTCTACGTGCTCGGCATGATGAAGGGCGTCGAGAGGCCGGCAATAGCCGCCCTGATGCCCACCATGCAGGGCTACTCCATCATGCTCGACGTGGGCGCGAACGTGGACTGCAAGCCGGTCCACCTGTTCCAGTTCGCCGTGATGGGCGACGTCTTCGCCAGGAAGGTGCACGGCGTCACGCGTCCGAAGGTGGGGCTCCTCTCGATAGGCGAGGAGGACACCAAGGGCAACGAGCTGACGCGCGAGGCGTTCAAGCTTCTCAAGGCCAGCAGGCTGAACTTCGCGGGGAACGTCGAGGGCAGGGACGTGTTCAACGGCAAGGCCGACGTCATAGTCTGCGACGGGTTCATCGGGAACGTTGCGATAAAGATAAGCGAAGGGCTCGCCGAGGCCATGAACATGCTCCTGAAGAAAGAGATAGAGGAGGCGATAGGCGGACAGGTGGGTTACCTCCTGCTCAGGCCCGCTTTCAGGAAGTTCAAGAAGAAGATAGACTACTCCGAGTACGGGGGCGCGCCCCTTCTCGGTATAAACGGCATCTCGATAGTCAGCCACGGCCACTCCACGCCGAAGGCCATCAAGAATGCGATAAAGGCGGCCCGTGATTTTCACCTGAAGCAGGTGAACAAGCACATACAGGACGACATAGAGGCGATGGTGGCAGTAATAAAGCAGGTACCTGACGGGGTGAAAGAAAAAGAGGGCGCGGCCAGATGATAAGGACCAGAGTGCTCGGGACAGGCTCGTACGCCCCTGATAAGGTCCTTACCAACCACGACCTCGAAAAGATGGTCGAGACCTCGGACGAGTGGATACAGGAACGTACCGGCATAACCGAGAGGCATATTGCCGATAACGGCATGGCCACTTCGGACCTTGCCGTAGAAGCCGGCAAGCGGGCGCTCGACGCAGCCGGGGTCAAGCCAGGTGACCTTGACCTCATCCTTGTGGCCACGGTCACCCCGGACATGGTCTTCCCGTGCACTGCCTGCATAGTCCAGGACAAGCTGGGCGCGAAAGCGACCGTCGCATTCGACATTTCAGCCGCCTGCTCCGGTTTTATATTTGCGTTATCCACCGCCGACGCCTTTATCAGGAGCGGCATATATAAAAAAGTGCTGGTCGTCGGAGCAGAGACCCTGTCCAAGATAACGGACTGGACCGACAGGAACACCTGTGTTTTGTTCGGAGACGGGGCGGGCGCGGTCGTGCTCGGCCCGGACGAGTCGGGACACGGAGTGCTTTCGACGCACCTGCACACGGACGGCAGCATGGGCGACCTTCTGTACATGCCCGGCGGCGGCTCGAAGCACCCGGCCAGCCAGTGGAGCGTCGAGCAGAGGCTGCACTACATAAAGATGCGGGGCAACGAGACCTTTAAAATAGCAGTCAGGGCGCTCGAAGACGTCGTGATGGAGGCCATCAACCACAACGGCTTGAAGCCTTCGGACATAGACCTGATGGTGCCGCACCAGGCTAACCTGAGGATTATCCAGGCCACGGCCAAGCGGCTCGACATGCCGATGGACAAGGTCGTGGTCACGATAAACAAATACGGCAACACCTCAGCGGCGTCCGTGCCGATGGCGCTCGACGAGGCCGTGAGAGACGGCCGCATCAAGGAAGGCAGCATGGTGCTGCTGGAGGCTTTCGGAGGCGGTCTTTCGTGGGCTTCGGCTTTGATAAAGTGGTAAAAAATAACCGAGGTGAAATACGATGCACTACTTCTTGACGGAAGAGCAGCAGGAGATAAAGGACCTGGCGCGGCAGATCGCCGAGGAAAAGGTGAAGCCTGTCAGGGCCGAGCTTGACGAAAAAGAGGAGTTCCCCTGGGAGATAATGAAGGTGCTCGCCCAGGCCGACCTGTTCGGGCTATACATCCCGGAGGAGTACGGCGGCTTCGGGGGCGGTTGTTTCGAGAACTGCCTCGCGGTCGAAGAGCTGTCCAAGGCCTGCATAGGCGTATCCGTCAGCTTCGCCGCCAGCGGCCTCGGCGCGTATCCCATACTGCTCTTCGGCAATGACGCCCAGAAGAAAAAATACCTTACCCCGATAGCGTCCGGAGAGAGGCTCGCGGCGTTCGGACTTACCGAGGCGAATGCGGGCAGCGACGCGGGCGGGACGAAAACGACAGCGGTGCTGGACGGAAACGAATACGTGCTTAACGGCACGAAACAGTGGATAACGAACGGCGGCGAGGCCGAGATATACACAGTGATAGCCATGACCAACCCGTCCAAGGGCAGCCGGGGCGCGTCCGCGTTCATAGTCGAGAAGGGTACTCCGGGCTTCTCCTTCGGAAAGAAGGAAAAGAAGATGGGCATCAGAAGCTCGTCCACCCGCGAGCTCGTGTTCGAGAACTGCCGGGTACCCAAGGAGAACCTGCTCGGCAAGGAAGGCATGGGCTTCCTGGTCGCCATGAAGACGCTCGACAAGTCCCGTCCCGGCATCGGCGCGCAGGCGGTCGGCCTTGCGCAGGGCGCGATAGACGAGGCGGTGGCATATGCCAGGGAGAGGCGTCAGTTCGACGCCCCGGTAATTTCCTTCCAGGCCGTCCAGCACATGCTGGCCGACATGGTGACCCAGACCGAGGCCGCAAGGGCCCTTGTATACGCGGTCGCCAGGTTCATAGACTCCGACCCGAAGGACGTATCGAAGGCCTCTGCCATGTCGAAGCTGTTTGCGTCCGACACGGCGATGAAGGTGACGGTGGACGCCGTGCAGATAATGGGCGGATATGGTTACATGCGCGAGTATCCGGTCGAGAAGATGATGCGGGACGCGAAGATCCTCCAGATATACGAGGGCACGAACCAGATACAGAGGAACGTAATCGGCGCAGCCCTTATAAAAGAAGCGGCCAGCAACAAGAAGAAATAGCCCTCACCCCCGGCGTGCTAAGGCGCACCGCATTTGTTCATCTTCGGAGCCTTCGGCTCCGTAAGGTGGCCTCTCCCGCAGGTGGAGAGGGGAGTTATTTTCCCCTCCCTCTGTGACGGGGGAGGGATAAAGGGTGGGGGTGAAAAGGATAAAATTGAGGGACCAATCTCAAATAGATTCCAAACTCAAATGGGGTGTAATATTTTCTTTTCTTTGGCTGGCTGGTGTTGGTTCCTTAATTGCATTAATTGCAGGGCTTAAAGCCAGAAAAGAAATTTTAGCGTCTAATGGAAAGCTTAAAGGAATTGGAAGGGCTTGGTGGTGCATTATTGTCGGCGGTTTTGGAATCTTGATTTGGTTTCCGATAATTTTAATTGGAATAGCCAATAACGTATAAAGAGGTTTTAGTGAACATCGCAGTCTGCGTAAAACAGGTGCCCGATACATCCGAGGTCAAGATAGACAAGGAGACCGGGACGATGGTCAGGGAGGGCGTGCCCTCCATACTGAACCCCTTCGACGCATACGCCGTCGAGGAGGCGCTCAGCATCAAGGAAAAGTCAGGCGGAAGCGTGACGGCCCTGACGATGGGCCCGCCCCAGGCCGCCGAGGTGCTGCGTCATGTCGTGGCGATGGGCGTGGACGAAGTTATGCTCCTGTCAGACCGTGCGTTCGCCGGTGCAGACACCTGGGCCACCTCATATACGCTGGGCCTCGGCCTCAAGAAGCTCGGCAACATTGACCTCGTTATATGCGGCAAGCAGGCCATAGACGGCGACACCGCTCAGGTAGGGCCGGGCATCGCAGTAAACCTCGGCGTCCCGTTCGTCGCGTACGTCAGGAAGGTGATAGAGGTCAAGGACGGCCGGATGACCGTCGAGCGTCTCATCGAGGACGGCTACGAAGAGGTGGAGATAACCCTTCCCGCCGTAATCACGGTCGTCAAGGAGATAAACACCCCGCGCATGCCGTCGCTCAAGGGCAAGATGAAGGCCAAGAAGCTCGAAGTCGCATCCCACAACGCGGACGCGCTCGGCGCGATACCTGAGAACATCGGGCTTGCCGGCTCCCCCACGAAGGTGGTAAAGGTGTTCACCCCGCCTCCCAAGGGCAAGCGGGAGCTTATAGAGGGCGAGCCTGCCATGCAGGCGGCGAAGGTAGTCGAGAGGCTGATGGAGTTGAAGGTCATATAGGTTTGTTTGTTTTTGTAGGGGCCGACCTATGTGTCGGCCCGTTCTTTCAAGACGAGGACATGAGGGCCGACACACAGGTCGGCCCCTACATGAAGGTATATCATGGGCATCATTGTTAAAGTAGACATCTGCACCGGATGCGAGGCATGCGTCAACGAATGCCCGTTCGGCGCAATCGAGATGCGGGACGACGTCGCGCACATAACCGAGAAGTGCAACCTCTGCGGCACGTGCGCCGAGACATGCCCCGTTTATGCAATCGAGATTACCGAGGAGCAGGCGGGCCCGGTCGCCGACCTTACAGGGTACAAGGGCCTGTGGGTCTTCGCCGAACAGAGGGGCGGCAAGGTCGCGCCGGTGGCGTACGAGCTTCTTGGCGAGGGCAGGCGGCTTGCCGACGCATTGCAGACGGAACTCTCAGCGGTGCTCCTGGGCTCCGGCCTTGACGAGCAGGCGAAAGGGCTTATCGCCGCGGGCGCGGACAAGGTCTACATCTGCGAAGCGGAGCAGTTGAACGAGTTCCACGAGGACTCGTATGCGAAGGCCCTGACCGAACTGATAAACGAGCAAAAGCCGGAGATAGTGCTTGCGGGCGCGACATCGATTGGACGGGCGTTCATACCGATGGTTGCGACTACCGTAAGGACGGGGCTGACCGCAGACTGCACCATGCTCGCCGTGGACATAGAGAAGCGCATGCTCCTCCAGACGCGGCCCGCGTTCGGCGGCAACATAATGGCGACGATAGTATGCCCCGGCTACAGGCCGCAGATGGCGACCGTGCGGCCCGGAGTGATGAAGCGCGCCGTCCCCGACCCAGGCAGGAAGGGCGAGATAATCAAGGTTGCGCCTAAGACGCCGCCAGTCTCGATGACCAGGCTGCTGAAGGTTATAGAGGAGGCTGGCCACAAGATTAATATTTCCGAGGCCGAGGTAATCGTCGCGGGCGGGCGCGGCATGGGCGGCGATAAAGGCGTCGCGCTCTTAAAAGAGCTTGCCGACACGCTCGGCGGTGTCGTAGGCGCGAGCCGCGCCGCAGTCGACTCCGGCTGGATACCATACCCGCACCAGATAGGCCAGACTGGCCGGACGGTGAGCCCGAAGCTCTACTTCGCGTGCGGAATATCGGGCGCGATACAGCACCTTGCAGGCATGCAGTCCTCGGACGTCATAGTTGCGATAAACAAGGACCCGAACGCGCCGATATTCAACGTGGCCGATTACGGCATAGTGGGCGACGTCTTCGAGATATTGCCGCTCATCATAAAACGGGTGAAGGAGCTTAGGGGCTGATATGGGAAACCTTGCGTTCATATTCCCCGGACAGGGCTCCCAGTCGGTAGGCATGGGAAAAGACCTGTATGAGAAGTTCGAGGAGTCGCGTGCCGTATTCAACGAGGCGTCAGATGCGGTCGGCTTCGACATCGCAAAGCTGTGCTTCGAGGGGCCCGAGGAAGAACTGAACAAGACCGAGAACACCCAGCCCGCGATACTGACGACGAGCCTTGCGGCCCTGGCGGTGCTCGGCGCGATGCATGTGGAGCCTGCGGCAGTCGCGGGCCACAGCCTCGGCGAGCTTACCGCGGTCGCGGCCGCGGGCGGCCTTACGGTGGCCCAGGCGGCCTCTCTCGCAAAGAGGCGCGGCAGGTATATGCAGGAGGCCGTGCCCGAAGGCAAGGGGCTGATGGCTGCCGTACTCGGCCTCGAAGCCGATAAAATCATGGAGGCGTGCCGGGAGGCGTCGGCGCTCGGCATAGTATCACCGGCAAACTACAACTCGCCGGGCCAGGTAGTCATAGCGGGCGAGAAGGCGGCGGTAGAAAAGGCTGGGGAGCTTTGTCAGGCGATGGGCGCGAAGCGCGTCGTCCCACTTGCCGTCAGCGCGCCGTCTCACTGCATGCTGATGAAGCCAGCGGCTGACAGGCTGAAGGAAGACCTCGCCTCGCTCGACGTCAAGGACCTGGAAGTGCCGCTCGCAATAAACGCTGACGCCCGGTTCGTGATGAAGGCCGTGGACGTGAAGGATTCGCTCGTGAGGCAGTTGACGATGCCGCTTCTGTGGGAGGGCTGCGTCAAGGCTCTCTCCGGCGAAGGCTGCCGCGTGATAATAGAAGTAGGCCCGGGCAAGGTGCTTTCCGGCCTAGTCAAGAGGATAGCGAAGGACGTCGAGATAAGAAACGTCGACAACGAGACATCGCTAAACACCACGCTCGATTACCTCAGTATTGGCTGTAAGATTTCCTCCGGCAAATCAATGAATTAGAGATTGGTACGGAATTAGCTTGACTTTTAGGCTTGGATTTTTATAATCGTTGGGATTGGAGGGATACGGGATGCATCTGAAAGGCAGGACGGCGCTGGTCACAGGCGCGGCTCAGGGGATCGGCAAGGCCGTGGCGCTGGCCCTTGCTAAGGCCGGTGCGGACGTGGCCATATCCGATATAAACCTTGAGAAGGCAACAGAGACTGCCGCGGAAGTTGCCGCGCTCGGGGTCAGGTCGGTCGCTATCGAGGGCAACGTCGCGGACTCCGCATCTGCCCAGGCGATGGTGGACAAGGCGGTCTCGGAGTTCGGGAAGCTCGACATACTCGTCAACAACGCAGGCATCACGCGCGACAACCTTATCATGAGGATGAAGGAAGAGGACTGGGACCTGGTGCTCGACATAAACCTCAAGGGGTCGTTCAACTGCGCCAAGGCCGCACTGAAGCACATGTCCAAGGCGCGCACCGGCAGGATAATAAACATAGCATCCATCGTCGGCGCGATGGGCAACGCGGGACAGGCGAACTATGTCGCCTCCAAGGCGGGCCTGATAGGGCTTACGAAGACCATAGCGCGCGAGTACTCTTCGAGGAACATCACCGCGAACGCGGTCGCCCCGGGCTTCATAGACACGGCGATGACCCAGGCGCTGTCCGAGAAGGTGCGCGAAGACCTGATGAAGCAGATACCGCTCGGCAGGCTCGGTACGGCGGACGACATCGCAAATGCCGTCAAGTTCCTTGCCTCGGACGCGGCCTCCTACATCACCGGGCAGGTGGTGCATGTCAACGGGGGCATGTATATGTGACCGGCATTGCCGGATGCCCTGACGCTGGCGTCCCCGACGTGGGCTTAGTCAGTTTATGAATGTCCTTCAGCTTTTTGCCCGTCTTTCGGGACGGTTCTGGGATAGATAGTTAATTAGAGTTTATACTGCAAAACTAAAAGCGAGAACAATAACGGAGGTGATTTGATGTCTGTTGATGCGAAAGTTAAGAAGATAATTGCCGAGCAGCTTGGCGTCGAGGAGGAAGAGGTAACCACCGAGGCCTCGTTCATCGAGGACCTGGGTGCGGACTCGCTCGACACGGTCGAGCTCATAATGGCGTTCGAAGAGGAGTTCGGGATAGAGATACCAGAGGAGGACGCCGAGAAGATAGCGACCGTCCAGAACGCGATAGACTACATAGCCGCCCAGGTATAGCCTGGGTTGACGGCCGGTTTTTGTCGGCATCGGTTAAAGGGTCCTCGCAGGGATGAGGCCCTTGTTTGTAACTTAGCGGAGGTTGTGTGGAAAAGAGAAGGGTTGTCATAACAGGCCTGGGCGCGGTGACGCCGCTCGGCATCGGTGTCGAGGCTACCTGGCAGGGGATGCTTGCCGGAAAGAGCGGCATTGGCCTCATCACACAATTCGACGCCACCGACTTTACGACCAAGATTGCCGCCGAGATAAAGGGCTTCGAGCCCGGCGATTATATCGACGCCAAGGAAATAAAGAAGATGGACCGCTTCATCCATCTGGGTGTCGCGGCATCGAAGATGGCGTTCTCGCAGTCCGGCCTGAAGATTACCGAAGAAAACGCCACGAGGGTGGGCGTGATGGTCGGCGCCGGCATGGGCGGCCTGCCCGCGATCGAGAAGTACCACCAGGTGCTCATGGAACGCGGCCCGAAAAAGATTACGCCGTTCTTCATCCCGATGCTTATTGTGAACCTGGCGTCGGGCCAGGTGTCTATAATGCTCGGTGCCAAGGGCCCGAACTCCGCCGTAGTTACCGCATGCGCCACCGGCACGCACAACATCGGCGACGCGGTGAAGGTTATACAGAGGGGCGACGCGGACGCAATGATAGCGGGCGGGACCGAGTCGGTCATCACCCCGCTTGGCATCGGCGGCTTCAACGCGATGAAGGCGCTGTCCACCAGAAACGACGAGCCACAGAGGGCGAGCCGCCCGTTCGACGCGGAAAGGGACGGCTTCATCATGGGCGAGGGCGCGGGCGTCCTGGTGCTGGAAGAGCTTTCCTTCGCGAAGGCACGCGGCGCGAACATCCTCGCCGAGGTTGCGGGCTACGGCCTGACGGGCGACGCCTACCACCTGACCGCACCCGCGCCTAACGGCGAAGGGGCCGCGCGCTGCATAAGGATGGCGCTCGACGACGCGGGCATGAACCCGGAACAGATCGACTACATCAACGCGCACGGGACGTCCACCAAGTTCAACGACGAGTTCGAGACGATGGCAATAAAGACCGTGCTCGGCGCGCACGCCTACAAGATACCGGTCAGTTCCACCAAGTCCATGACGGGCCACCTCCTTGGCGCGGCGGGCGGGGTCGAGGCGGTAGTCTCCGTCCTTACGATAACGGAGGGGAAGGTACCGCCTACCATAAACTACGAACACCCCGACCCGGAATGCGACCTCGACTACGTCCCGAACGAGGCCAGGGATGCGCGTGTTGACGTGGCCCTTTCAAACTCCTTCGGTTTCGGCGGCACCAACGGCTGCCTCCTCTTCAAAAGGTTCACCGGATAACCGCATACGATGCTACATGAAAAGATCCGGGGCCTGGAGAAAAGGCTCGGCTATTCTTTCAAGGACCAGAAGCTGCTCCTGCAGGCCCTGACCCACAAGTCGTATGCCAATGAGTACCGCTCCGAGTCGGCAGGCCACAACGAACGGCTCGAGTTCCTCGGCGATACCGTACTCGACTTCCTGGTCAGCGACATCCTCATGAAGCTCTGCCCCGAAAGCCCGGAGGGAGAGCTGTCAAAGCTCCGTGCCGTCATAGTGAGCGAACCCAACCTCTCTGAAGTTGCCCGTGCGCTCGACTTCGGCGGCTACCTTTTGCTCGGCCGCGGCGAGGAGCAGACCGGCGGGCGCGAGAAAAGCTCGCTTTTGGCAAACGCGGTCGAGGCCGTCATAGCGGCGTTATACATCGACGGAGGAATGGAAGAGGCCTACCGGTTCATACGCGAGAACTTCGAGTCTGAGATAAAGGCGCTGGTCGCAAACGGCCTCACGCACGACTACAAGACCGACTTACAGGAGCAGTGCCAGAGCCGGTTCAACGAACTGCCTAAGTACAGCGTAATAGGCGAGTCCGGGCCGGACCACCAGAAGATGTTCGAGGTCGAGATCCATGCAGGCGGTCTTGCGCTCGGTAAGGGCAGCGGTAAGAGCAAGAAGGAGGCCGAGCAGATGGCCGCGAGGGAAGCGCTCGAAAGGCTCAAGAGGGGCGGCTGATACCTCTCGGGGCCGGGAGGTAAGGTTTACCTGTGTCTTCCAAAAAGAACCTCATAGTCCCGTTCTTCATACCACACCGCGGTTGTCCGCATCAGTGCGTTTTCTGCAACCAGAACAGCATCACAGGCAACACCAGTCCGCAATCCCCAGAAGAAATCAGAAAACAGTTGCAGGACAGGCTCGGTCCCGATACGCCTTATGCTGTCATCGCGTTCTACGGCGGAAGTTTTACCGGACTGCCTCGTGAGGAGCAGGAGTCCTACCTGGGTGTTGCGTCCGGGTTCGTCTCAATGGGGTACGCCTCCGGTATCAGGCTCTCGACCAGGCCGGACTATATGGACGACGAGGTCGCGGGCTTCCTTAAGGAACGCGGCGTCAAGGTGGTCGAGCTCGGCGTCCAGTCCATGGACGACGCAGTACTCGCCGCCTCCGGCAGGGGGCATACCTCAGAGGACGTCCTTAAAGCAGCCGGGGCGGTCAAGTCGGCTGGTCTTGAACTCGGGCTTCAGGTCATGGCGGGCCTTCCCGGCGACACGCCGGAAGGCTTCATCGCCACAGTAAGGCGAATTATCCAGCTAAATCCCCACTTTGTACGCATATATCCGGTTCTTGTTGTGAAGAATTCCCCACTTAAAGGTCTATTTAGCCGGGGTAAGTACATCCCGCTTGGGCTTGACGAGGCGGTCGGGCTGTGCGCCGACGCCGTGGAACTGTTCCGGCAGGCGAAAATAAAGGTCGTCAGGGTAGGGCTTCAGCCCGGAAAAGAGCTTGAGGACGCGCTCGTTGCAGGGCCTTACCACCCAGCCTTCGGCCACCTGGTTGAATCCGAGATTGCGTACCGGAGGATGGCTTCGGCGCTCGCAGGCAAGGGCGAAGGCCAGGCCGATTTCCTTGTTAACCCGTCCGAGCTTTCGGTCTATAAAGGCATCCGGGGAGAGAACGTCAGGAAACTGGGGCTTCTAATGAAAGGTTTGGGCGTGACAATACGCGCCGACGGCGGGGTGGAAAAGGGTGGGATGAAGCTTGAAAACCCTCACCCCAACCCCTCTCTCGCGAGGAGAGGGGATTTGTAGGGGCGCAGTTCACTGCGCCCGCACCAACTGTGTTCTCCCCTCCCTTGACGGGAGGGGATGGAGGGGAGGGTGATTAATTCATTATCCCCTTTGTATAAATGCTTTGTTGAATTTATCCCGCCGTGGTTATATAATGCGCCCATAACTAATGAGAGCGTGTATGGACAGGGTGATATACCCCGTGGTCATCAGAGAAGGCGAAAGCGGCAAGTACGTCGTCACGTGCCCTTCGATAGAGGGTTGCTACAGCCAGGGCGGCACGATACCCGATGCTCTGGCGAATATAAAAGAGGCTATAGCGCTCTGCCTTGAAGTTATGACGGAACGCGGTGACCCGTGGCCTCTCGCTACCACAACGCTTTTTTAGGAATATACAATGGTTCAGTTAAAGTACTTCGGCGATAACAGAGATTTCTTTAAATACGACCTGATAACGTCGATTGTAACGGCATCCTCGCTGCGCAATTATGTTTTTGTCCCGATGTTAACCGAGCATAGATTTGACAATGAAGGCAACATAGCTCCACGGAACAATGGCGGCAAGTCTGAAGAGTTGCTATCTTTTATCACTTGTTGCAATACCAAAAGTCTGACTCATTGGGAGACGTGGCTGTTACCTCGTGTCGCTTCTTACGAAACCATCGGTCCACCTGATACAACATTTTTTTCTGATGACACGAGAGAGCAGTACTGGGGAAGTTTCAAGCGCATGCTTGGTAAAAAGAATGCACTTGTATTCATTGACCCGGACACAGGGCTTGAAACTGGCAACTCGTCCTATTTGAAAAAAATGGGGCGAGAAAAATACATCTTAGATGATGAGATGAAGTTCTTTTACAGGGACATAGATACTTCCTCTGTGTTGATGATCTATCAGCATCTTCCAAACAACAAAGACATTCACCTGTGCTCTGTCAGAAAGAAACTGGCGCAACTGCAATCAGCAAGCGGTGGCAGCTTGGCGTGTGCTTATCGAGAGGACGACCTGGCGTTTCTTTTTGTTGCAAAGGATCAAACTATATTTGATGAACTGTGCAAAATTCTGAACGATTACCATGCCAATAGTCAGCATAAACTCAAGTCGTTGTATCCACCGTCCGGTTACATCCAAGCTGACGCTTAATACCGGGGCGGCATTAGGAGTGGGCCAATTAATATGGACGACCATAACAAAAAGGACAACGGGGACATCGGTACATGGCAAAAGCTGAAGGAAGTTTCAAAAAAAGGCTATGAGGTAGTCTCAGAAGCCGGTAAAATAATAACAGATGCAGCTTCAGAATCAATTGATAATGCAAACAAGCATTATCAAGAGAGTGAGGCCAAAAAAAAGGTCGATGAATATTTTCAAGCGTACATGGAAAGCAGGATAAAGGAGTATGTTGATGCGGCGTATGAAAAGTCCGTTGATACAATAGACACGGTTTCGGGCGCTAAAATGTTAGAAGAAGTAAGGGGACGGCTCGATAAGCAGAATTTATACAATAATATTCTTGCTACAAAGCTTGCCGAGGCATTGAAACGGATATCCGAACTTGAGAACGATATTACCAAGCTCCGTGAGGGTAAATGACGACCATCGATGACTTTTGCAGGAGTTATCCTGAAGCCAACGAGTCTTCTATAGACGATTACGCCAACAAATGGCTTATCGAGAAACAAGTAGACGAGCTATTAGGGACAGCGATTGCTAGTGGTGTTGTCTTCGGTGACTTGCTTGTAGGTGACGGTTTGCGGGATCAAATATCTCACAAACTTTTCGAAGGTGTCTTGAAACTTAAGAACGATGAGGCAATGACTTATAGCCAGGTGCGTGAGTTTCTTATTGATAAGATTGGGCAGGGAGACCCCTCGGTAGCTGGAATAATCAACAGTATTAAAGGACATATCGGAGAGATGCAGTTTCTAAATCAGGTCGGTTCAAGTGCGGCACTTGCACCTCCAAATCAGGAAGGTTGGGACATAAAGATAAACCACGATGGAGGCGTAGCTCAATATATTCAAATTAAAATGTACGATGACCCTTCGCGAGTAATACAGCAAATGCAAGAGGTGCTGGATAAAGCTGACCACCAAAGCTTAATTGATGGTCAACATATTATTCATCATGTTGATTTTGCCGTACCATACGATATTGCGGATGCAGTAAATCAGAAGGCGCAAGACCTCAACATGCATGTACATGTTATACCGATTAATGGAATGACAGCCGACGATGCAAAACATATTATTGAGCATGGAATTCATAATATAGGGCAAGATGCGTTGCAGAACTTCTTCGGCGAACTATTTAGCGGGACATTATCAGCGGCAGCCTTGCATACAGCAGTTAACGGGTATTTATGGTATAAAGGTGCCAAGGATGCGAATGCTTTCTTTGAAGATACGGCAATAAGCAGTTTTATTAGCGGTGGCGGGATTTGCACGGGTATGGCGGTTGAACACGTCTTGCGAGACAGGGCAGTGGAATTAATATTGAATAAAGTTTCTCTTGCGGGAGGGTTGCCTACTTTCGTTTTTGTATTCGCCACGTCTATTACCACCAGGATGATCCTGAGACGTATCGCGACAGAAGGCACTTTGTAAAATGGGCTCAAGACAGCAACCTAAGTACTGGGTATTTAGTTGTATCTTTGGCATAATGATGAGGGTTAAATGACCAAACTGACTTACAAATCCGCCGGGGTTGACATCGAGGCGGGGAACCGTTTCATCGAGATAATAAAGCCGCTGGTACGGAGCACGTTCCGGCCCGAGGTAATGACCGACATCGGCGGCTTCGGCGGACTTTTCGGGCTCAAGTCCGGGAAGTACAAGGAGCCGGTGCTCGTATCCGGCACGGACGGGGTCGGGACGAAGCTCAAGGTCGCCTTCATGGCCGACCGGCACGACACAGTCGGCATAGACCTCGTCGCCATGTGCGTCAACGACATAATCGTGACCGGCGCGGAGCCGCTCTTCTTCCTGGACTACTTCGCCACGGGCAAGCTCGACCCGGAGCGGCAGGCGAGCGTCGTGGCTGGCATTGCCGAGGGCTGTCGGCAGGCGGGGTGCGCCCTGATAGGCGGGGAGACTGCCGAGATGCCCGGCTTCTATGCACCGGGCGAATACGACCTCGCAGGCTTCGCCGTCGGCGTGGTTGACAGGGCCGAAATGATAGACGGGAGCAAGATTAAGCCGGGCGACGCAGTAGTCGGGTTCGCGTCCACCGGGTTGCATTCCAACGGCTATTCGCTTGCGCGCAAGGTCTTCTTCGACGTGATGAAGCTCAAGCCCGAAGACAAGGTACGGGAGCTTAAGAAGACCGTGGCGGAAGAGCTTCTTACCCCAACGCGTATCTATGTAAAGACAATCCTCTCCTTAAAAGAAAGTTTTAGACTTAAAGGACTTGCCCACATCACGGGCGGGGGCATAACCGAGAACCTGCCGAGGGTACTGCCCGAGGGCTGCCGTGCGAGGATAGACAGGAAGAGCTGGAAGCCGAACCCGGTATTTGATTTCATCCGTAAAAAAGGGAAGATAGACGAGGCCGAGATGTTCCGCGACTTCAACATGGGCGTCGGTATGATGGCCGTCGTGGGGAAGGGCGTCGCCGCAAGGTTCGTCAAGGCGGCCGAGAAGTCCGGCGAGCGCGCATTCATAATGGGTGAGATAACCAAGGGCGAGAGGGGAGTGGAATACGTTGGTTAAGAAAATACGCGTGGGCGTCCTGGCATCCGGACGCGGCTCGAACCTCCAGGCCATAATAGACGCAGTCGATTCCGGCATGCTGAAAGGCGTCGAGATCGTCGTCGTGCTGAGCGACAAAGCGGACGCGTATGCGCTCGAAAGGGCGAAGAAGCACGGCATCCAGGCCGTGTTCGTAGACCCAGGAAAGATGCGGCGGCGCGGCGACTACGACATTGAACTTCTAAAAAACCTCAGGCAGTATAAAGTTGACCTGGTGCTCCTTGCGGGCTACATGCGGATAGTCGGCCCGGTGCTCGTCGAGGCCTTCGAGAACAAGATGATGAACATACACCCGTCGCTCCTGCCGTCCTTCCCCGGCCTGCACGTACAGAAGAAGGCGATAGACTACGGCGCGCGTTTCTCCGGCTGCACGGTGCATTTCGTGAACGGCGGCGTGGACACCGGCCCTATAATCATCCAGGCCGTAGTGCCAGTCATGCCGGGCGACGACGAGGATAAGCTCGCCGCACGTATACTGAAGCAGGAGCACAAGATATATCCTGAGGCGGTACGGCTGTTCGCGGAGGGCAGGCTGAAGGTAATCGGCCGCGAAGTGGAAATAAAAAAGCACGAGTCCGACGGGGGTTCTTTCATGATTAACCCTTCCCTGAAAGCCTGACATGCCGGACTGCATGCTCTGCATAACGAGCCTCACCAAGATATTCGGCGGCCTGAGGGCGCTGGAAGACATTCACCTCTCGGTGAAACCGGGTGAGATAGTCGGGCTCATCGGCCCGAACGGCGCGGGCAAGACGACCCTTTTCAACTGCGTTACCGGCGTGACGAGCCATACCTCGGGCGAGGTCTACTTCGACGGCAGGGATTTGGGCGGCTTGAGGCCGCACGATATAACAAAACTCGGCATGGCCCGGACCTTCCAGAACATAAGGCTATTCTCCGCGATGACCGCGCTCGAAAACGTCCTCGTGGGCCAGCACTGCCGCTCAAAGTCAGGCGTGGTCGGCGCGATACTTAGGACGAAGGGCGTGGTCGCGGAGGAACGGGACATGGTTTCGAAGGCCGAGTCCATACTCGATTTCGTAGGACTTTCAGGCGTGAGGGACGAGTGGGCCGGGAGCCTGTCGTACGGCGACCAGAGGCGGCTTGAGATTGCGCGCGCGCTGGGGAGCGACCCGAAGCTACTACTACTCGACGAGCCCGCGGCCGGAATGAACCCTCATGAAAGTTCGGCGCTCATGGGCCTTATCGGCAGGATACGCGATAAGGGCATCGCCGTTTTGCTTATCGAGCACGACATGAAGGTGGTCATGGGCATATCCGACCGGGTGGCCGTACTCGACCACGGTGTGAAGATCGCCGAGGGCCTGCCGGACGCGATACAGAAGGACCCGCTGGTGGTCGAGGCGTACCTGGGTAAAGAGGCGGCCCACCATGCTTGAGCTGAAGGGAGTACACTCCTTCTACGGGCCGATAGAGGCGCTCAAGGGGGTATCCTTAAACGTTCGTGAGGGCGAGATAGTATCTCTGCTCGGCGGCAACGGCGCGGGCAAGACCACGACCCTGATGACGATAAGCGGGGTCGTGAAGACCCGGCAGGGCGAGGTGCACTACAAGGGCAGAAGGATAGACGGCCTCAGGCCGCACGAGATAGTCAAGCTCGGCCTTTGCCAGGTACCTGAAGGGCGGAGGATATTCTCCCGGCTCACGGTGCGCGAGAACCTCGAAATGGGCGCGTATACCGTGGACGACAGGAAGCTCGCCGGAAAGACCATGGACGAGGTGTACGGGCTGTTCCCCGTGCTGAAGGAGCGGAGTTCACAGCAAGGCGGCACGCTCTCCGGCGGCGAACAGCAGATGCTGGCGATAGGGCGCGCTCTCATGTCCCGGCCCGAGCTTCTGATACTCGACGAGCCGTCGCTCGGCCTCGCGCCGATAGTCGTAGCGAAGATATTCAAGATAATAAAGGACATCAACGGTCGCGGCGTTACGGTACTGCTTGTCGAGCAGAATGCGAAGGCGGCGCTCAGGCTCGCCAACAGGGCGTATGTGCTCGAGACGGGCAGGATAACGCTCGAAGGCCCGGCGCACGATTTGATGGAGGACGCGGGTATAAAGAAGGCGTATCTGGGAGAGTGAGGAAACCCCTCACCACTGTTATTTGACCTTGACTATGACATAACATCTGTATATATTAGATATATACAAAGAAACCGATGCGCATATTCGATAACGTAACGGGTTTTGAATGGGACGAGGGTAACGTCGCCAAGAACTGGGACAAGCACGGCGTCAGCCCTTTTGAGTGCGAAGAGGTCTTCTTCAACGAGCCCTTTGTTGTCAGCCCCGACGAAACCCACTCTCATACGGAGGACCGGTATTATGCGCTTGGCCGGACGAACTCAGGCCGTCTGCTATTCGTGGTCTTTACGCGCAGGGGAAACGGGATAAGGGTGATCTCGGCCAGGGACATGAACAGAAACGAAAGAAGGTATTACAATGAAGGGTCTTAAGAAGGTCCCGAAGTTCAAGGACGAGGAGCAGGAAGCCGTGTTCTGGGCCGGCCATGATTCGACGGAGTATATTGATTACACCAAAGGCCGTCGAGCGCTGTTCCCGAACCTGAAACCGAGCCTTAAGACCATCTCCATACGCCTGCCGGAATCGCTCATAGAACACCTTAAAGTGCTTGCAAACAAGCGGGACATCCCATACCAGTCTTTGATGAAGATGTTCCTTGCCGAAAAGGTCGAGGAAGAGATGCATTCGGTGAAACGGTAATCGATATCCTTTCAAGTCCCCGCGCATGAGCCTTTGGAGGACGAGAAGATAAAGAAGGCGTACCTGGGGGAGTAGCCCTCACCCCCTGCCCCCTCTCCCATGGGGAGAGGAGAATTGTAGGGGAGGCCCTCCGCGGCCTCCCGTTTGGCGGTTGGATTTTACTTGACCGTTTCATTCAGCCGGTGATAGGATGATGATGTTAATAAAATCAGGATGTTTTTGTGAGGTGAAATATGAAGGCCGCTGCAAATAAAACTCGTACCCCGGGCTCTTATATAGTGGACAGCAAGGGCAGGAAAAAGGGCGTCATCCTTGACCTTAAGACCTATGAGGGGCTTCTTGAGGACATTGAGGATTTAAGGATGGTCGCGGAGCGGAAAGACGAGCCTGTCTCATCTCTAAAAGAAGTCGAGAAGCGACTTAAAAAACATGGTCTCCTATAAAGTAGAACTGACCCATTCCGCCGAAAAAGATCTTTTCTCCTTTGATAAAACAACTCTTGGCAGAATCTGGCTGCGCATAAAAAGCCTTGCGCTTACCCCCTTCCCCAAGGGGAGCCTCAAACTATCCGGGTCAGAAAATACTTACAGGATAAGGGTCGGGCGTTATCGGGTCGTTTATACGGTTGCGGACGAGACTATCATGGTAATAGGTATCAAGCACCGAAAGGATGCGTATAGGTAAATGAACATACCCAGCCTTTTCATCACCGGCACCGACACCGGCGTCGGAAAGACGGTAGTCGCGGGCGCGATAGCGGCGTATCTCGAGTCCAGGGGCAAAGAGGTCGGCGTGATGAAGCCCGTCGAGACCGGCTGCCGTAAGGTCAAGGGCGAGCTTGTCCCTGCCGACGCCAAGTTCCTGAGGCGCGCGGCAAACGCGACGGACTTCCTGGGCGCGATATGCCCGTACCGGTTCGCCGAGCCGCTCGCCCCGGCGGTAGCGGCAAAGAGGGCCAGGAAGAAGATAGACACCCGCCTGCTCGTGAAGGTATACCGGGCGATCGCAAGACAGCACGACACAACTATTGTCGAGGGCGCAGGCGGCCTGATGGTGCCGCTCTACGAGAAATATCTTTACCTCGACCTTGCCGCCGATGTAGGTATACCTGTCGTGATAGTAGCAAGGCCGGGCCTCGGCACGATAAACCACACGCTCCTTACCGTCCAGGCGGCAAGGGCGCGCGGCCTTGAAATCCATGGTATAATCATAAACCATAGCGACAGGAAAGATTACGGCATCGCCGGGAAGACCAACCCCGACGTGCTGAAAGAACTGTCCGGGGTGAAGGTCTACTCGATGCCTTACGTCTCCGGGGTCAAGAGGTCGCTGGACGCGCTTGTCTCGGCTGGCGGTTATTTGTCCCGTCAGGGCTTTTTTGGCTTGACAAAAAAATAAGGCTTAATATATTATTGACGGACTTTCCTGCTGATTAAAGTTTATTAATATAGCAACGAGGAGGTATTAAAGATGAACCCCGATAACCTGAAGTACCACAAGGAGCATTCCTGGGTAAAGGTGGACGGAAACCGCGTCACCATAGGCATAACGGACTACGCACAGGAGTCGCTCGGCGACATCGTCTACATGGACCTGCCGGAGGCCGACAGCTCGGTCGAAGTGGACGGCGAGATAGGCGAGATAGAGTCCACCAAGGCGACTTCCTCAGTGATAAGCCCCATAACCGGGACCATCGTTAAGGTGAATGATGCCCTGGAGGACGCGCCCGAGACGATAAACGAGGACCCGTACGGCAAGGGCTGGATAGTGGTCGTCGAGATGGACAACGCCTCCGAGCTGGGCGGCCTCATGGACGCCGAGGAGTACGCGAAGTTCGTCGAAGACAACAAGTAGTTCGCAGGGACGCCGCATGCGGCAGTAACCCTATAGAGAAACACGGGGGAGCTTCCTGCTCCCCCTTTTTTCATAAGTTAGCGAGGTGTAGAGATGGCGGATACAAAGATAGCGATAATCGGCGCAGGGCCCGGCGGGTACGTCGCCGCGATACGGGCGGCGCAGCTCGGCGCGAAGGTGACGGTCATAGAGGACGTAGAGGTCGGCGGGACATGCCTGAACAGGGGCTGCATCCCGACCAAGACGCTTGTCGCCACTACCGAGGTCTACGAGAAGATAAAGGAGGCCGCGAGCTTTGGCATAGAGCTCGAAGGCGGGGCCAGGGTAAACGTCCCCAAGGTCATGGAGCGGCAGGGCAAGGTCATCGGCACCCTCGTCAAGGGGATTCGCGGCCTGTTCAAGATGCACGGGATAGAGCTGATAGAGGGCAGGGGCGCGTTCGTGGACAACCGGACGATAGAGGTCACTCCCAAGGGCGGCGGAGACAAGGTGACGGTCAAGGCCGACAAGGTGATAATCGCGACCGGCTCCCGTCCGGCCGAGATACCTACCTTCCCGTTCGACCACGAAAAGATTATATCATCCGACGACGCGATATGCTTCAAGGAAGTGCCGAGGCGCATCCTGATAGTCGGGGCTGGCGTAATAGGTTGCGAGTTCGCATGCATATTCAAGGGCATGGGCGCGGAAGAGGTCACGATGGTCGAACTCCTGCCGCGCTGCCTGACCACCGAGGACGCAGACATCTCGGAACTGATGGCGAAGGAGCTGAAGAAGAAAAAGATAAAGCTCATCACGAACTCGAAGATAGAAAAGGTCGCGGTAAACGCGGACGGGACGGTCACGTCGTTCATCGAGGGCGGGACCGAGATAGTATCCGACCAGGTGCTGGTCTCGATAGGACGCGCGCTGAATACACAGGGGCTTAACCTCGACAAGGCGGGCGTCAACCTGGGCAAGCGCGGCGAGATAGCCGTCAACGAGTACCTGGAAACGAGCGCGCCCGGCATTTACGGCATAGGCGACGTGATAGGCGGGATACTGCTCGCGCACGTGGCCTCGGCAGAAGGCCTTGTCGCGGTCGAGAACATAATGCACGGGAACGTCAGGAAGATGGACTACAGGGTCGTCCCGGCTGGGGTGTTCACGATACCGGAGATAGGCAGCGTGGGCCTCAGGGAGCACGAGGCCCACGCAAAAGGCATCAAGATTAAAGTGGGAAAATTCCAGATGCGCGGGCTGGGCAAGGCCCAGGCGATGAACGAGCTTGCGGGCATGGTGAAGGTCATAGCCGACGCCGATACCGACAAGGTCCTCGGCGTGCACATCATGGGCGCGCACTCGACCGACTTCATACACGAGGCGGCTATAGCGATGGCGCTCGGCGCGACGACGAAGCAGGTGGCCGAGACCATTCACTCGCACCCGACCCTGGCCGAGTCCGTCATGGAGGCTATGGAGGACGTGCACGGCATGGCGGTACACGTCCCGCCCCAGAAGTAGAAATGCCGATTTCAAGTCAGGACAAGGGCCCCGTATATGCGGGGCCTTTTGTTTTTGAGTTGCCATAAAGCCTTATTTATGCTAAAAGTTTAAGGAACAAACTGTCCTTTTCTTTCAGGTGAAAGAATAGGACCAAAAGAAAGCCGGTATAACATTCAGATGACCAAGATAAAGTTCGGCACTTCGGGCTGGCGCGCGATAATCTCGGACGAGTTCACGGTAGAGAACGTCAGGATAGTCACGCAGGCCATCGCGGACTACATAAAGGACAAGGGGCAGTCCGAAAAGGGCATCGTAATAGGTTATGATACGAGGTTCATGTCCGAGCACTTCGCCAGGACCGCCGCGTGCGTCATGGCCGCGAACGGCATCAAGGCATACCTGTCGGACAGGGACGCGCCGACACCGGTCGTCTCGATGGAGATACTGAGGCGCAAGGCCGCGGGCGGCATAAACATCACCGCGAGCCACAACCCGCCGGAGTATAGCGGGATAAAGTTTTCTCCCGACTGGGGCGGGCCCGCGCTCCCCGAGGAGACGAAGCAGATAGAGGACCGGGCAAATGCCCTGATGCTGGCCCCGGCCGTCATGGACATGCCGTACGAGGATGCAAGATCCCGGGGCCTTGTCGAGGAGATAAGCGCGGTCAGGCCGTATCTCGAGGACCTGAAGACGAAGATAAACTTCCAGGCGATAGAGGCGAAGTCCCCGAGGGTCGCGCTCGACCCGCTGTACGGGACGGCGAGGGGCTACCTCGACGACGTGCTGAAGGGGCTCGGGCTCGAAGTCACGGTCCTGCACGACCGGAGGGACCCGTATTTCGGCGGGCACAGGCCGGAACCCGCGGAAGAGTACCTGGAAGAGCTTATCAAGGTGGTCCAGGACGGCGACTACACGATAGGGCTTGCGACTGACGGAGACGCGGACCGGTTCGGGATAGTGGACGCGGACGGCGAGTTCATCACCCCCAACGAGGTCATCGCGCTCGCGCTCGACTACCTCATCCGGGTGCGCGGCTTCAAGGGCGGCGTCGCAAGGAGCGTCGCCACGACCCACCTGATAGACCGTGTGGCCAACCTCCACGGCAGGGAGGTATTCGAGACCCCGGTCGGATTTAAGTTCATAGGCGAGCTTATATCGAAAGACAAGATTGTGATAGGCGGCGAGGAAAGCGCGGGCCTGACTATAAAGGGCCATGTCCCGGAGAAGGACGGTATACTCGCATGCCTGCTCGCACTCGAGATGGTATGCGCCGAAGGCATGTCGCTCAGGAAGCAGCTCGACCGGCTCTTCGAGAAGACCGGCAAGGTGCTAACCCGCAGGGTGAACCTGACCCTTACCGACGAGCTTAAGAAAAGCCTCAAGGACAGGCTCGAAGCCGGGCCGGTTGAGTTCGGCGGCAAGAAGGTAGTCAAGACCGTCACGCTTGACGGGCACAAGTTCATACTGGAGGACGGTAGCTGGCTACTGATGAGGCTTTCGGGCACAGAGCCCGTGGTGAGGCTATACGTGGAGGCCGGTTCCGCCGAAGACTTGATGACGCTTTCTAAAGAAGGCGAGGACTTCATTCTTAGACAGGAGAATCCGTAATGGGTGAAATCGTAGACGTAATTGCAAGGGAGATACTCGATTCGAGGGGCAACCCGACCGTGGAGGTAGACATAGTGCTCGAAAGCGGGGCGATGGGCCGGGCCGCGGTCCCGTCCGGCGCCTCGACCGGCAAGAAGGAGGCGCTCGAACTCCGGGACGGCAACAAGAAGTGCTACATGGGCAAAGGCGTCTCAAAGGCCGTGCTGAACGTGAACGAGGAAATTGGCCCCCAGCTCCTGGGCCTCGAGTCCACGGAGCAGGCGTTCATAGACAGGATGATGATTGACATGGACGGCACCCCAAACAAGGGGAAGCTCGGCGCGAACGCGATACTCGGCGTCTCGCTTGCCGTGGCATACGCCTCGGCCAGCGAATGCGACCTGCCCCTCTACCGCTACATAGGCGGGGTAAACGCGCGTGAGATGCCGGTCCCGATGATGAACATATTAAACGGCGGCGCTCACGCGGACAACAACGTGGACATACAGGAGTTCATGATAATGCCCGTGAAGGCGAAGAACGTCACAGAGTCGATACGGATGGGCGCCGAGGTATTCCACAGCCTGAAGGCAGTCCTGAAGGGAAAGGGCTACAATACCGCCGTGGGCGACGAGGGCGGGTTCGCGCCTAACCTCAAGTCGAACGACGAGGCGGTTGAGGTTGTGCTGGCAGGAATCGAGAAGGCCGGTTACAAGCCGGGCGTGGACGTATTGATAGCCATAGACGCCGCGGCGAGCGAGTTCTTCGACAAGGGCTATTACGTGTTCAAAAAATCCGACAAGTCCAGGAAGTCGTCGGAGGAGATGGTGGAGTTCTACGAGTCCTGGGTGAAGAAGTACCCGATAATATCTATAGAGGACGGACTGGACGAAGGGGACTGGGCCGGCTGGAAGATGCTTACGAAGGCGCTCGGAGGGAAGGTCCAGATAGTCGGCGATGACCTCTTCGTCACCAACACCAAGCTCCTTAAAAAAGGCATAGAGACCGGCGTGGCCAACTCGATACTCATAAAGCTAAACCAGATAGGCACGCTCACGGAGACGCTCGAAGCAATAGAGATGGCGAAGACGGCCGGGTACACCGCCGTAGTCTCGCACCGTTCCGGCGAGACGGAGGACACCACCCTTGCCGACCTCGCCGTGGCGGTCAACGCGGGCCAGATAAAGACCGGGTCGCTCTCCCGTACCGACCGCGTGGCAAAGTACAACCAGCTTATCAGGATAGAGGAAGAGCTTGGCATGGATGCCGTATTCAGAGGTAAATCCGTATTCTACAGCATAAAGAAGTAATTTTTCCGATATTGCTTAAATGTAGGGGCGGCACTCCGTGGCCGCCCGTGTGACGGGAGCCCGCAGAGGGGCTCCCCTACGTAAGACGAACCGGTATTTTGCGAACTGTGCCCATATGAACAAATCGGCCAGAGACAAGCAGCAGTCTGCAAGGAAGAGGCGCAATGTATTTCGCGTCGCGGGGCTGCTGTTTGTTTTCTACATGCTGATAAGCTTTTTCCTGGGCGACATGGGCCTGCTGCGCTACTTCAAGATGCGCGGACAGAAGGTGGCGTTGACAAAAGAGATAGCCGCGCTCCACTCGGCCAACGACGAGCTGTCCGAGCGTGTGAAATCGCTCAAGACCGACCCTGAATACATGGAGGGCCTCGCCCGCGAGCAGGGCATGGTCAAGGACGGTGAGACAGTCTACCAGTACGAGGACTCGAAGTAATGGCCGGCGGCCCATTGAACATAGCCTTCCTCTGGCACATGCACCAGCCCTACTACAAGGACCTGGTGACCGGCAAGTTCGCCATGCCCTGGGTGCGCCTCCACGGCATCAAGGACTACTACGACATGCCGCACATCCTGAGGGACTTCCCGAAAATTCACCAGACCTTCAACCTTGTCCCGTCTCTGATAGACCAGATAATGGACTACACCGAGAAAGAGGCCAAAGGCGTCTACCTTGAGCACACCCTGAAGCCCGCCAACGAGCTCGACAAGAGCGAACAGATATTCGTCCTCAGGAACTTCTTCCTCGCCAACTGGGACAACATGATAAAGCCGCACCCGCGCTACTGGGAGCTTCTATCCAAGCGCGGCACGGACGTCACCGACAAGGAGCTCGGCAGGATGGCGCGCTACTTCTCGGTGCAGGACTTCCTCGACCTTCAGGTCTGGTTCAACTTAGCGTGGTTCGACCCGATGTTCACGGAGACGGACCCTTTCATTAAAGGGCTGATAGAAAAAGGCAGGGACTATACCGAGGAGGAGAAGGGTCGGCTCATCGAGAAACAGAGGGAGATAATGCGGCTCATTCTCCCAGAGTACCGGGACCTCTGGCAGCAGGGCAGGATAGAGCTGTCGGCGTCACCGTACTACCACCCGATACTGCCGCTGTTGTGCGATACCGAAGTCGCCCGTATGTCGAACCCCGGCATACAGCTTCCCGGCAGGTTTATCCATCCGGAGGACGCGGAGACACAGGTAAGCCGAGCGATGGCGCGTTTCGCCGAGGTCTTCGGCAAGAGGCCGACGGGTATGTGGCCGTCCGAGGGCTCCGTCAGCGAGTCCATCATCCCGATACTGGCGGGCGAGGGTATAAAGTGGATAGCGACCGACGAGGAGGTGCTCGCAAAGTCGCTCGACACATTGCTCGACCGGGACTTCTCCGGCGTATCCAAGAAGCCGGAGGTGCTGTACAGGCCGTACAGGGCGGTGAGTGAAGGCAAGGCCGTCAACATGGTCTTCCGTGACCATACCCTGTCAGACCTCATCGGTTTCGTCTACTCGAAGTGGGACCCGAAAAATGCCGTCGAGGACTTCATCGGGCGGCTGAGGCGGATAAGGAACGACCTGAGGGCGAAGAGGCCGGACGGGCTCGTCACCATAGCGCTGGACGGAGAGAACGCCTGGGAGCATTACAGAAACGACGGCCGCGACTTCCTGTACCGCCTTTACGAAAGGCTTTCTGAGGAGCAGGAGTTCGAGGTCGTGACAGTCGGGGAGTACCTGGACAAATGCCCCCAGCCGGATACCCTGCCCAAGCTGTTCGCGGGCTCCTGGATTAACCACAACTTCAACATCTGGATAGGGCACGAGGAAGACAACGCCGCATGGGAGGCGCTCGCACAGGCGAGGCGCGACCTGGTCGAGTACGAATCCGGCGCGAAGGTCTCTGACAAGGAATCCCTGAGGCTCGCATGGGAGGAGATCTACATCGCCGAAGGAAGCGACTGGTGCTGGTGGTACGGCGACGACCACTCATCAGAGAACGACCGGGAGTTCGACGAGCTTTTCAGGAAGCACCTGGTAAACGTTTATACACTGATTAACAGGGTGCCGCCCGACAGCCTGTTCATCCCGATTATAAGAGAGGACAGGAAGAGCAAGCCGACGGTCGAGCTGACAGCGTTCGTGTCGCCGACTCTGGACGGTGAGGTTACCAGCTACTTCGAGTGGCTGGCCGCGGGCTACTACGACGTTAGCCAGGCGGGCGGCACGATGCACAGGGCAGAGAGCACGATATCGCATATCTACTACGGGTTCGACTTGAAGAACCTGTTTATCCGGCTGGACTCGAACCGGGACCTCTCCGACCCGAGGATAAACGAGCTTACGTTCTGCATACACTTCCTGAAGCCGGTGAACTCCAGGATAGAAATAAGGCTAAACCCTGAGAAGATGGAGGTCAGGGCCGTGCTTGTCGAGAGGGTGGACGGCGAAGCTGAAGAAAAGAGGTCGGACATAACCTCCATCGCGGCCCGCGAGATAATAGAGATGGCTATCCCGTTCGAACTCATACACGCCATGCCGAGGGACGAGGTAGACTTCTTCGTTACAATCAGGCGCGACGAGATAGAGCTCGAGAAATGGCCGTACCGTGGTTACATCGCCTTCAACGTGCCAACCGAGGACTTCGAGGCCATCATGTGGCATGTGTGATTTCGCTCACCTGACTTCGCGAAACCCAACATTTTTCTTTTGATACATGCTAATCTGGGCATAACCGAGAACAACTCCCAATATTAATCTGCTTGGATTATCTAAAGTATTCAATGGGTTGAGACTATACACATCATTTCGCGATTAGAAACAATATATGCGGGTATGGTTTATGCATGTTTTTATAATGTCGGCCACCGAGGGCCGGTTATGAAAAATATCTGCATAATATCCATACTGCTTTTCTGTCTGATGATGCCAAGCCAGGCCCACGCCCGTACTGCGCGGCTTGTCCATGATGCGGGATTCACCGACTACACCACAATCCAGTCCGCTTTACAGGACGCCGTCAATGGCGACGAGGTCCACGCATCGGCCGGGACGTACTCCGAACACGTCACAATGAAGACAGGCGTGAACCTCCTGGGCGGATATACCGAGGTCGACTGGAGCCGCGACGCCGGGACGAACGTGACGACAATAGACGGGGGCGGCTCCGGCAATACCGTAACGGCCGCGACCGCCACACTGGACGGCTTCACGGTCAAGGGCGGCGGCTCGACGGGGATAGTTGCCGGAGTTTACGTGTTCGGCTGCTCGCCGACAATAACAAATAACAATATTGTCCAGAATGGCAAGCACGGGATATATATAGAGGGCGACTCCTCTCCTGTAATAGAGAAGAACGTTATCGCCTCGAACGGCTACTACGGGGTCTACTGTTACAGCTTCGGCAACGGCGGCACGCCGCTTATCTATAACAACACGATAGACGGCAACAGGCGCGGGATACAGATATACTACTTCTCGCCCGTCATCAAGAACAACATAATTACCTCCAACTCCGAGTACGGGCTGGCGCTTGGCGTCAGTTCCTCGCCTGTTATAGACTACAACGACGTCTGGTCCAACACGCAGGGAAACTACCTTGTCCTGGTGCCCGGAGCGCATGATAAATCGGTGGACCCGCTCTATGTGGGCGGCGGCGACTACCACCTCCAGGCGAGCCCGGCCCTCTCGCCGTGCATTGACGCAGGGGTGGATGTCGGCTTGCCGTACAACAACGTCCCGGACATGGGCGCTTACGAGTCGGCCACCATCCGTCTTGCCCCCTGGCCGCCTGACGGCCTGAGGGCGACGCCCGGCAGCGGGAAGGTCAGGCTGGACTGGCAGGCGAATAGCGCACCTGACCTATCCGGCTATAAGGTCAGCTATGGCAACGTATCCGGAAGCTACACGGACACGATAGACGTGCACAACGTCATAACGTATGACGTGCGCAGCCTGGTAAACGACGCGTCGTATTTCTTCGCCGTCAGGGCATATGACACAGGGAGCAACATAAGCGAATACTCGTCCGAGGTCAGCGCGACCCCGACGGCCGGGGAGCACGAACTACCTCATTACAATTATGACGCCTCATACAGGGGCGGGGACTGTACGGTATGCCACTACAAGGCCGACGGGAATAACCTCCTGCCGTCCGGCTACGACTACCGTTACTCGACTGAGCTATGTCTTTCCTGCCACAACCTGACTGGCCAGGGTAGGGGCAAGGTGGTGAGCGCTGTTTCTTCGCACCCGGTATTCGTCAACGCATCATCGGGCGGCGGCTGGATGCCGACATACGGCAACATTACCGGCAGGTACTCAAACCAGATGGGTAGCCACCTGAAGGACGGCAAGCTCGTCGTCTGCAACACATGCCACAATGTGATGGAGAAGGGCGAGGACCCAGGCCGCACATGGGAGTTAACGACGTTCACGTACGAGGACTCCTGGAGGACATATGCGCTCCAGAGGGGCGGCTGGTCCTGGTACGACTACCTCGTCCCGGACGTCTATACTTCGCAGACGCTTATTTCCGCCCCGACTTACACGAAGGACAGAAACCCGATGAAGCTCGCCGCGACGGCGCTCTCGGACTACAACATAGACGCGGGCAAGATAACCTTTGCGAGTCCTTTCTACGATTACGCCTATGTCTCGCTCTACTACCCGTATCTGCGCGTCAGTAACAGCGACAACACGATGTGCCTCGACTGCCACAATACAGGGACGCACAAGTCAGCGAACTGCCTTACCTGCCACGAAAGCCACAACTACGTCAACCGCCACGGCATAAGGCCGAGGGTCAAGACGCCCTCAAGCGGCATAAGGAACGTGGTCTTCGGTAACGTCACCGGCCAGTCCTCGTTCGCCGACGGCGACAACATATACGACGGCATATGCGAGGTCTGCCATACGAGCACGAAGTACTACAGGAACAACGGCACCGGCTTCGTAAACCACTCCGGCGGGTTCAACTACAATGGGAAGAACTGCGTGACCTGCCATACCCACGACAGCGGGTTCGCAAAGTATTGAGCCTTGGAAGTCAAAGCCTGCGCCTGGTACATACTCAGACGGGCAACCGCAGCGTTTTTCTTAACGTATACCGCTTGACTTTCCCCCGTAATCCTCTATACTAATAACTCGCTTATCCTGATGAATCTGAAAGGAAATGACGTGAGACAGACCATCACAGACATGGTTATCGATGCGCTCGAAACGGCGAAGAAAGCGGGCGAGCTTTTGCTGGTTAACATGCCGGCAGTCACAGTGGAGGCGCCGAGGGAGGCCGGGCACGGCGACCTTGCGACTACCGTTGCGCTTGCACTGGCAAAGGCCGAAAAAAAGCCGCCGAGGGCGGTCGCCGAGGTCATAAAAAAGAACATCAAGGACCCCGACGGCGCTATCGACAAGATAGAAATAGCCGGCCCCGGATTCATAAATTTCTTCCTCAAGCCTTCGGCATGGCTCGAGGTGCTATCCGAAATAGAGCGGCAGGGCAGGAGCTTCGGCCACTCGCACGTCGGGCATGGAAAGAAAGTACAGGTCGAGTTCGTATCGGCGAACCCTACCGGCCCGCTTCATATCGGGCACGGGCGTGGCGCGGCAGTTGGCGACTCGCTATCGCGTCTTCTCTCGTTCACGGGCTTCGACGTCAGGCGCGAGTTCTACATAAACGACTTCGGAGCACAGGTCGAAAACCTGGGCGCAAGCGTATTCATGCGCTACAGGCAGTTGACCGGCGACGAGGAAGCACAGCTTGTGTTCGAGCCCAGGCCGGAAGAAGAAACCGACGAGGCAGGGGAGGTCAAGTCCAACCTGTACCTGGGCGAATATATAACCGGTATCGCAAGGGAGTTCATGGAGGACCCCGCGTTCATCGCGATGCCTGATGCCGAGAAGAGACTCTATTGCCGCGAAGAGGGCATCAGGAGGATGCTCGGCCAGATAGAGGGTACGCTGGGGGCGTTCGGTGTGAGCTTCGACGAATGGTACAGCGAACGGTCGCTCTACGGGCCGGAAAAGAACCTTGTCATGGAGGCGATAGAAGAACTCAAGGGCAAGGGGCTTGTGTACGAGGACGGCGGCGCGCTCTGGCTCAAGACGACGAACTACGGCGACGACAAGGACCGGGTGATGGTCAGGAATAACGGCCAGACGACGTATTTCGCCTCGGACATAGCATACCACCGCGAGAAGTACAGGCGCGGCTTCGAAGAAGTCATTGACATCTGGGGCGCCGACCACCACGGCTACATACCGCGCATGAAGGCCGCAGTCTCCGCCCTCGGAAATGACCCGGATAACTTCAAGGTGCTGCTCGTCCAGCTCGTGAACCTCATGCGCGAGGGCCAGCCGGTCAAGATGTCGAAGCGCTCCGGCGAGTTCGTCACTCTGGACGAGGTCGTGCAGGAGGTCGGCGCGGACGCCTGCCGGTTCACGTTTCTGCTCCGGCGCTCGGACTCGCACCTCGACTTCGACCTCGACCTGGTGAAGCGGCAGACTGCCGAGAACCCGGTCTACTATGTACAGTACGCGCACGCAAGGCTCTGTTCGGTCTTCCGTCAGGCGGACGAGAAGGGCGTGAAGCTCCCGCCGATGGGCGAGGTAAACCTCGCGCGTCTCGACCTGCCAGAGGAAATGGCTATAATAAAGATGCTGGCCGCGTTCCCGGACTTAGTCGAAGGGGCGGCCCTGGCACTTGAGCCGCACCGGCTGACATATTATCTTCAGGAGCTTGCCGGTGAGCTGCACAGCTATTACTTCAAGCACCGCATCATCTCGGACGACCTCGAGCTCAGCCACGCACGCATGTACTTCGTGAAGGCGGTCAGGACGGTTGTCGGGACCGCGCTCAAGCTTCTCGGCGTCAGCGCCCCCGAGAGCATGTAGATGTGGCACGAGTTCAAAATATCTCTTCCCGATGAGCAAAGGGAGCCGGTGACGGGTGTCCTGTTCGAGCTCGGCTCCCAGGGCATCACGGAAGAAGACGGCTGCCTTACTGCATATTTCCCCGAGGATGCAAACCCCGAAGAAATCAGCCAGGCCCTGTCCGGGTTTGACGGGGTATCGGTGGCGTACAGCCCGGTCGGAGAGCAGGACTGGTACTCTTCATGGAAAGAGAACATTACGCCGTTCCATGCGGCGGGTTTCCTGATATGCCCTCCATGGCGGCTGGAAGGATGCAGTCCCGGAGAGGGTGAGAAGCTCCTTGTCCTCGACCCCGGCAACGCATTTGGGACCGGCGACCACGTGACTACCATGTCCGTGCTGGAGATGCTCCGGGAGTGGACGGCGTCCGTGCAGGGGCTTTCAGGCAAAAGGTTCCTCGACTTAGGCACCGGCACGGGCATCCTGTCGATAGCCGCGTACCTCTACGGCATCCGCGACATAACCGCCGTGGACATAGAGCAGCCAGCGATTGAAACCGCGGCAGGAAACTTCGCCCTGAACGGGCTCACGGACAAGGTCACGTTGATAAAGGGCAGCATAGGCGATGCGGGGTCAGGCTTTGATTTGATAGCGGCCAACATTTTCCAGGAGGCCCTGGTCGAGCTGATGCCGGATACCGTGCGCGCGCTCAACCCCGGCGGTAGCCTGATAGTGTCAGGCCTGCTGGCGGGTCAGGAAGGTCCGGTTATATCCTCCGCGGAGAAGGCCGGGTTGAAGGCCGTATCCGTCAATACCTCCAAGGGCTGGGTCAGCGCGCTTTTCCGGGCTTAGCCTTGCCCGGTTTGGCCGGGGTTTCTGGTTTGGTCTCGGCCTGTTCCTGGTCGTGCTGTTCCAGGTCCTCGCCAGATGTCGATTCCCCTTCAGGCATCGCGGCGGCCTTTATCTTCAGGTTGAGCCCGCTGACGTTCTGGAAAAGCTGCGGCGGGGCCTGCGGGAAGTCCTCCGGCGGCACGTTGAATTCCTTCACGTAGTCCTGCATGAACTCCAGCCAGACGGGCAGCGCGGCCATAGCACCGGTCTCCTTGTTGCCGATTGGCTTGTGGTCGTCGTACCCGACCCATACCCCCGCCGCCATGCTCGGCAGAAACCCTATGAACCATGCGTCGTTGAAGTCCGAGGTCGTACCCGTCTTGCCGGCCGCCGGGCGGCCGAGCGACTTTACCTGGTAGGCCGTGCCCCTCTGCACGACGCCAGTCAGCAGGTCGGTCATCGCGGCTGCGGTCTCGGACGATATAGCCTGCCTGTTAGGCGCGACGCCCTCCTCGACCACGCGGCCCTCGCGGTCAGTTATCCGTTCTATCGCGGTGGGCTCGGTATATATGCCGAAGTTGTCGAACACGGAGAAAGCCGCCGTCATGTCCATCAGGGTCACGTCCGAAGCCCCGAGCGCGAGCGGCAGGTACGGGGAGAGCTCGGAGTGTATCCCCAGCCTGCGCGCGCAGTCGATGGCCTTCGGTATCCCCACGTCGTCGAGAAGCCGGACGGCGACGACGTTGATGGACCTGGCTATCGCGCGTCGGAGCGTCACCGGTCCTTCGAACTTGTGGTCGTAGTTGGATGGCCGCCACCTGAGGCCGGGCTTTGCACCGGGGTACGACACCGGCGCGTCAAGCACGACGTCGTCCGGCTGGTAGCCCTTCTCGATTGCAGCTGTGTATATTATCGGCTTGAAAACGGATCCCGGCTGCCTGTATGCCTGGGTGCACCTGTTGAACTGGCTTTTATCGAAGTCGGTCCCGCCTATCATCGCCTTGATGCTGCCTGTATGGGGTTCAATCGCGAGGAATGCGCCCTGTATCTCATGGTCCTTCCTCGGGTGTCTTTTTGTTATTTCGGCAAGCCCTTTCGTAAGCGCGGCCTCGGCCGAATCCTGCATCTTGAGGTCAAGGGTGGTGTAGATGTTTAGGCCGCCCCGGTAAAGTGTAGTGCTTCCGTATTTCTCCTCCATACGCTGTCTTATATACTCCACGAAGTACGGAGCCCTGGCGCTCACGAAGCGGTTCGACTTTATAACCAGCGGCTCCTTGTCCGCCCTCGCCATCTCGTCAGTGCTTATGTACCCTTCGTCAACCATCCTCCTAAGGACGTGGTGTTTTCTCGACAGGGCGTTGTCCATGTTGACGAACGGGGAGTACTTGCCCGGCGCGGGCGGCATGCCCGCTATCATGGCGCATTCGGCAAGGTCGAGCCCTGCGGCCGGCTTGCCGAAATAGACGTTCGCGGCCGCCTCCACGCCGTACGCGCCGCCTCCCAGGTAGACCTGGTTCAGGTAGATTGTGAGTATCTCGTTCTTGGAGTAGCGCCTCTCTATCTGGAGGGCGAGTATAGCCTCCTTGATCTTGCGGGAGTATGACCTCTCCGGTTCCAGGAAGAGCGTCTTTGCAAGCTGCTGGGTGATGGTGCTGCCGCCCTGCACTATCCTGCGCGCGCGTATGTTCTTTAACATTGCCCTTGCTATGCCGATCAGGTCTATGCCTGAGTGGGAATAGAACCGCGGGTCTTCCGAGGAAAGGAACGCATGTATCAGGTTCTGGGGCGCCTTGTCGAGCGTTATGGGGGTGCGGTTCTCCAGGTAGAACTCGGCTATAAGCTCACCGTCGTCCGCGAACAGGCGAGTCGTTGCGCTCGGTGTGTATTCTTCGAGCGCGGTAATCTCCGGCAGGTTGCCCGTGTGCACAGCCACTACGCCCACGGATACCCCGATGCCGACCGCTAGCAAAATGGCCGATATGTAAAGCCAGGTCCGTAACTTGCGCATTCGTAAATTATAAACATATTCTTCCGCAAAAGCCATAGCAAAACGACACCGGTGTAAGCTTATGTATTAGTGAAGAGCGGTGGAATTATCAGGTTAAACAGGCTATTTTGAAAAAAAGATTTTGACTTAACGCGGTTGTTGGTATAAGTTAATGCAAGATAATTGAATATTTGATGGTGCTGCCAGAAGTATTGTTAACCAGTATTTTCGAGTCCTGATAAGTGGGAGGATTATGGCAAAGCTGATGATTTTTATAGACGGGACGTGGCTCTACAAGAACATGCCCAGGCTTGGAGAGGTATACGGCCAGCAGGATTTCAGGATTGATTTCGGCAAGCTCCCTCTGGTATTGTCCCAGGAGGTCGCAAGAGAGCTCGGTTCAGTCGACGTGGACGTTGTGCGCACGTACCTGTTCGGGAGCTACGCGTCCAACTACGACCTGAGGGACGACGACGCGGTACAGAGAAGGCTCGACTTCTTCGACATGCTGAAGGAGGAGCACAACTACGAGCTGGAACTGTTCCCCATCAACTTCAGGGGCAGGCGCGTGAGGAGGGCGGACCGCGCGGTCGAGGACACTTTCGAGCCGAAGGAAAAATGCGTCGACATATCGCTTGCGACCGCGGTCCTCTATTATGCTTCCATCCCGTATGTCTACGACGTCGCGATAGTGGTGGCCGGAGACCAGGACTTCAAGCCGGTGCTGCAGCACGTCCGGAAGCTCGGCAAGCGCGTGGCCATAGCGAGCATAAAGGGGAGTTGCACCCCCGAGTACTCCGACCCGCGCGACGAGGCGAGGGTGAAAGACTTCGGGATCATCTGGCTCGACGACCTTCTGGACAGCCTTGCCCTCAAATACACGCGCCACCAGCTCGAATGCCAGTCTCCCATGCACAAAGGCGACAGGCTCGTATGGACGACCTTCTACCCGAGGCGCGGCCAGAGGTTTTACTGCCCGGACTGCCAGACGGATTTCGCAAGGCAGAAGCAGGAGTACCAGAGCGAGTACGTCAGTTCGCACGTAGAGGACATAAGGCAGGCCGAGGAGGCGGATTCTTCCATGGTAGGGGGGCCGCTTGTCGGCGTGGTCAAAAAGAAGGTCGCGGACCGGGGGTTCGGCTTTATCCAGAGCAGCGAGGGCCAGCAATATTTCTTCCACCTGACCGACTTGGAGTCAGACCTCGAGTTTCAGGACGTCGAGGAAGGGCTTCAGGTGGAGTTCGAGGTCAAGAAGGAGCCGAACAGTGAGAAGGCGGGGGCGGCTCAGAAAGTCAGGAAGAGGGTTTAACTGTCAGCAGTAAAAGCCTTGTCCAGGTATTGCTATAAAAATGGCCGGCTTTTATGCCGGCCATTATCTTTTCAAATCAGGGGTTGAGTCCGAAGTCCGCCGCGACTTCCTCTATTATGTCTTTGTCAACATGGCTCCTCTTCGTCAGGAAGCCCTCCAGCAGGGAGTTGTCGCAGATGGTGTTGATGAGGCGGGGTATGCCCTTCGAATAGTGGTGTATCGAAAGCAGGGCTTCTTTCGTGAAGAAGTCTCCGTTGCTCCCGGCGATGTGCAGCCTGTGTTTTATGTAGTCCTGGGTGGCTTCGGGCGTGAAAGACTTAAGACGGTACTTAACCGCGACGCGCTGCTTGAGCGGCTCGTCGAGAGACAGGACGTCGTCGAGCTCCGGCAGGCCGAAGAAGACAAACGATACGAGCTTGCCTCCGGGGACCTCGAGGTTAAGCAGCCCTCTGAACTCCTCCATTATCTCCCGCGAGTTAAGCATCTGCGCCTCGTCTATCAGGACAACGGCCTTTTTCCCGGACTCGTTTATCTCGATCAGCCTGTGGTAGACCTTGCTGAGCAGGTTTACCTTGTCCTCGGGTATCTCCTCCACACCGAGCTGCATGGCGATCTTCTTAAGGAGCCATTCCGCGGTGATGGACGAGTGTATGATAACGAGGAGGGCGGACTCGTACTCGGTGTCGTTCAACTCGTCGAGCATGCGGCGCGCAAGGGTGGTCTTGCCGGTGCCTATGTCGCCAAGGAGCACCGCCAGGCCTTTCATGGTGTTTACGGCGTACTTGAGTCTCAGCAGCGCCTCGCTGTGCTGTGCGCTGTTGAAGTAGAACCTGTTGTCAATCGAGTTGGTGAACGGCTGTTCTTTCAGGCCGTAATGCTCAAGGTAGTCCATCCGGGTTCTCCTGATTTATAGATACGAAACTTTGCTCTTCTTGGGCGGCGGGCCGGCGGGCTTGTCCGGCTTCGGCGGTTCCGGGGCCGCGGGGGCTGAAGGGGCGGAGTCCTTAAGGGACTCCACGCGCTCCAGTACATCCCTGAAGCTCGGGTCAGACTCCGCAATCTCCTTGTTCAGCAGGTAGGCTGCGGCGGTGTCGCCTTTTAACTCCAGGGCCGTGGCCAGGTCGTACTTGAGGCCCATGTATTCTTCCTTGTCACGCCCCTTTATGTCGAGCCCTTTTTTAAACAGCGCTATCGCCTTGTCGTATTCCGCCTTCTCTATGTAGCAGAGGCCGAGCATGCTGGCGCAGTCGAGGCTCCGCGTCACGTCGCGGCTGGCCAGTGTGAACTCGCTCAGCGCCTCGTCCAGCATGCCCATCTCCTTGTACGCTATGCCGAGGTTGTAATGGGTCTCGTAGTCCTCCTTGCCGAGCTGTTCTTCGACCCCCTTCTTGAACTCATGGAAGACGGCCTCGAGGTGCTTGTCCTCGAACGACTCGGCAGGCATGTCGGGCTTGATTATCTCGTCCTCGAGGTCCTCCTGGAGTTCGGCGGCGAGGTCAAAGAACTCCGCCTCCTCAGGCTCTTCGGGCGGGGGCGCCGCCATGACCGGGGCTTCTGATGGAGTCTCCGTCTGCTCTTCCTCGTCCAGGTCAAGTTCTTTGAACGCTGCGTCCAGGTCGTCTTCGAGGGTTGCCGGTGGCGCTTCATAGCTCTCGACCGGCGGTTCTGGGGCTGAAGCCTCCATGAAGTCCAGGTCGGATGGTGCAGACGCCTCGAATTGCTCTTCTGGTGTCTCCGTGAAAGAGAGGTTTCCGGCGGTGGCCTCCAGAGGCACAAGTTCGACCTCCGGCTTTGACTCCGCAACTTTCTGAAGTCCTTCAAGCTTGGCAATTAATTCAACGTCGCCGGGGTTCGATGCGAGCAGCCTGCGGTATATCGCCGTCGCCTCGTCTATCAGGCCCTGCTGTGAGTAGAACTCGGCCTCGGCCAGTTCTTCCATGTAATGCACGGAGCCGGGCATCACCCCGAACTCCTGCCCGGCAGGCTCGAACGTCTCGATTTCGTCGGGGATTTCAAGGGACGGGGCTTCCTGTTCAGGAGGCTCTGCATCTTCCGTGATGGAAAGTTCGGATAGCCTTTTCAGTCTGGACGACAGTATGGCGTTGTCGGGGTCCATCGCGAGCGCCTTCTCGACGACGTCCTCCGCCTCGGAATACATCTCGCGTTCGATGTACTGTTCCGTCAATTCAAGCGAGAGCTTCACGAACCCTTCGACGTCGCCGAGTCCCTTGCTTAGTTCTATCTTTTTCTTTGTGATATCGGGGTTGGCCGGGTGTGTCCTGCAAATGGAATCGAGTATCTCCTCGGCCTTATTGAATATACCGTACTTGATGTATACGTCCACCTCGGTAAGCAGCTCTTCAAGGCTTATACCCTCTTCGGTTAAGGCAGGTTCGGGAGCCACCTTCACTGGAGCCGGTTTGAATTCCTCGATTCCCTGTTCGGGAAGCCCTTGAAATTCGTCGAGGTCTATTCCACCGGTTGCCAGAGGGGCTTCGGCACTGTCGGCAGACTCGAATATGTCGAGGTCCTCAAGTCCGCTTGTCCCGGTATCGGGAAGCTCGAACACGTTCTCGCCTGCTTCTGGCTGGTCCGGGAACGGAGACTCCTCGCCCAGGTCGAGGTCCGGCAACCCGCCTTCGACATCAGGCAATTCATACCCGCCCGTCTCTGAAACAGGCTCATCGGTCGCCGTGATGCCCGCGAGTCCTATATCATCGTCGAGGCTGTATGTGGGAGGCGGGGTGAGCTCGGCCTCTTCCGGGGGCTGGAATGTTTCCGCGGGCGCGCTTTCGGACGGCTTCTCCGGCGGAGCACCGTGCTCAATTTCGCCGAGCCGGTTCATTATCTCGATGTTCTCGGGGTCGTTCTGAAGGAGCTGGCGGTAGATGTTCGCCGCCTTCCCATGGTCTCCTTCGTCGAAGTATATATCCGCCATCTCCCTGTGGAGTGCAGGCACTTCGTTTTCGCGGTCCGACTTCTTGTATATCTGTACAAGTGACTGTCTTGCCTCTATGTCGTCTGGTTTGTGTTTAAGGAAGTCCTTGACAAGCTCTTCGGCCTCCGAGAACTCGTTCTTGGATACGTGGCTCTCTACAAGGTGTGCGTATTCCTTCCATGCGGAGGTGTAGTCGCCCGCCTTGATAAAGACTGTGATGAAGTTTTTTCTGTAGGTCTTGTTGGCAGGGTCCTTTTCCAGCAGTTCCTGATAAATAGCCCCGGCTTCTTCGTAGCGGCCAGAGCGCTGCAATGCCTCGGCAAGCTGATCGGCTATGACCTTGTCGTTGGGGTCGAGCGACTTTATCTTTTCGAGCTTCTCGATGGCCTCGGGCAGGCGGTTTTCCTTGAGGTCCAGCATGGAGGAGACGCGGATGAATTCGAAACGTTCGGAGCTTTTCGGGGCGATCTTATCGAGCAGTTCATGTGCCTCTCTCAGTTCCCCTGAGGCTATCTTTTTCTCGGCAAGATCTATGAACTTGCTCAGGCCCTCTTTTTCGAAACCTTCCGAGAGGTAGAGTTCGGCAAGCGTCTGCGTCAGCAAATAATTATCCGGGTTCAGGTCGCAGAGTGTCTTGTAGATGTCGATGGCCTTGACCTTCTGGCCCTGTCTGCTGAAGTATGCCGCGGCTGCCAGATAATGCTCGTTCGCGCTGCCGAGCATCCCGCGCTCGGCGTTCAGCTTGCCCATGAGCATCAGGATGTCAACCCTGTCCGGGTTGATGTTCAGTACCTTCTTGTAAAGGGCTATCGCCTTGAGGGTGAAGCCGTCCTTGTTGAATATCTCGGCGGCCTTCTTGAAGGACTCGATGGAATTGTCCTTGTCGTTCCGCTTCAGGTAAAGGTCGCCGACCGTATTGTGGGTGTTGGCGTCGGAAGGCGTGTCCTTGAGTATCTTTTCATACTCGGCTATAGCCTTGTCCCATTGCCCCTTTGCGACGAACTTCTGGGCGTCTTTTATGATTTTACTCTTGTTTATCACGCTGCTTCCTTCATTAGGGCACAAAAATCCTTACCGGAAAAGTACCATATTTTAACATTGCATGTCAAGAAAGAAATGCCTGTGAGTGTAATGTTAAACCGTTGAAAATAAAAGGACAAAAGCTTGATGGTCGTGCATGTTGTTTACTTGGCGGACGAGTTATGGTATATTGCATCATGAAACCCTTATACTGCCCCCCATATAGACAAGGGGTGATTTAAGAGAGTAAAATGTGGCTGGAGAAAAGGAGACCACCAGCCATGGACAGACGCAAATGGGATGCAAAGACCAAGACTGCAATCGTTCTTGAGGG
>Ga0334722_10000692_pt1 | contig 47828 bp, 37 predicted proteins | sample C3_bottom_MG_FD_207210 | JGI IMG/M metagenome (GOLD analysis project Ga0334722, IMG submission 207210) | Sediment microbial communities from Yellowstone Lake, YNP, Wyoming, USA - C3_bottom | ecosystem: Environmental > Aquatic > Freshwater > Lake > Sediment | place: USA: Wyoming | collected...
GATGACTGGATACCCTTCTCCAACCGGCTCATTATGCACGGCCGCGAGACCTGCACTGCCAGGAAGCCGGACTGCCCAGCCTGCGTGCTGAACAATATATGCCCGTCCGCGTTTGCAGTTTAATATGTGACAAGCATTATTCATACAAAAGGACACTCAATGACCAGAGAGAATGCACAACACCGTGAGCTGTTGCAAAGGATTGCACGCAAGGCGATGATAGAGCGCGGGCTTCTGCCCGACTTTTCGCCTGATGCGCTCGCCGAGCTTGGCAAAATAAAAGGTCCTCCGATGGGTTCGCAGGCCTCGACACGCGACCTGAGAGACCTTTTGTGGTGCTCCATCGACAACGACAGCTCAAGGGACCTGGACCAGCTTACCGTCGCGGCGGCGATGCCCGGCGGCCAGACGCGGGTCCTTGTTGCCATTGCAGACGTAGACGCGGTCGTCAAAAAAGGCTCGGCCATAGACGAGCACGCGAAACACAACACCACGTCGGTATATACCGCAGCGCAGATATTCCCGATGCTCCCGGAGGAGCTCTCCACGGATGTCACGTCACTGAACTATGGCGCCGACCGCCTTGCGGTAGTGGTCGAGATGGCGTTTGGCGATGACGGCGCGCTCCAGAACTCGGATATCTATGCGGCGACCGTCCGCAACAAGGCGAAGCTCGCATACAACAGCGTTGCACAGTGGCTGGAAGGCACCGGGGCCATGCCGCAAGAGGCCGCCGCAGTAATAGGGATTGACGACAACCTGCGCCTGCAGGACAGGCTGGCGCGCACGATGAAAGAGTTGCGGCACGAACACGGCGCACTCAACCTGGAGACGGTGGAGACGCTCCCGGTATTCGAGGCGGACAAGGTTACGGACCTTGAAGCCTAAAGGAAGAACCGGGCCAAGGATATTATTGAGGACCTCATGATAGCGGCCAACGGCGTTACCGCAAGGTTCTTGGACGCAAAGGGGTTCCCGTCGCTCAGGCGTGTAGTGCACACGCCCAAACGCTGGGACAGGATAATCGAGGTCGCTTTGGAACATGGGGAAAAGTTGCCGCAGGTGCCGGACTCAAAGGCGCTGGAGCAGTTCCTGCTGAAACGGATGGCCGCTGATCCTGTCGGCTTCCCGGACCTGTCGCTAAGCATAATCAAACTGCTGGGGCCGGGCGAATACGTTGCCGAGCTGCCGGGAGAGTCGCAGGACGGCCACTTCGGGCTTGCGGTGAAAGACTACACGCATTCGACCGCGCCCAACCGCAGATACCCCGACCTTGTAACCCACCGCCTGCTTAAGGCCGCTATCTCGGGGCAGGCCGTGCCATACGGCATAGACGAGTTGAGGGCGCTCGCCTTGCACTGCACCCAGGAGGAAGACGCCGCAGACAAGGTCGAACGTCAGGTGTCGAAATCCGCGGCGGCCCTTCTGCTGGAATCGAGGGTAGGTGAGACGTTCGACAGCATCGTCACCGGCGCGTCGCAGAAAGGGACGTGGGTGCGCCTGTTTCATCCGCCCGTAGAGGGAAGGGTGGTCCACGGCTTCGAGGGCCTCGACGTCGGACACAGGGTGCGTGTGGAGCTGGTCCATACGGACGTCGAGCGCAGGTTTATAGATTTCAGGAGAGTGGGTTGATCGTCATTGATTCCCAAATTTATTCAAGTCGATATTGTCGGGCCTTGCGTAAAAGCCGGACTGTGCCGCCAAAATACCTATTAGCATCCGCTAAGTCTAATTTTTCTGCCTGATTTTAAGCATAAATCGCAAATAATTGCTAAAAAGTGTAAAGTAGTCGGAATTACTGCTTGACAATTCCGGTTTTCCAGTATAATATTCCCGTCATCAACTGCAATGCCGCAGGGAAATAAGAAAAGGAGCAAACGACAATGGCGACGACGCAATCCATCCCGGCCTCACCGTGGCGGGCAATCATCGAGACGGCATATTACGCAAATTCAGTCAGGCGCACGGACATGGCGGAGCTCTACCAGCTCGCGATGAAGCAGCCGGAGGTCATATGCACCGACCACCCGATGTACAACCCCGGCCAGTTCGGGCTGCCGGCCGACGCTAAGGTGCTGGTATCGAACGACGGGAGCGTCGTAGGCCGCACCGCCAGGGCCAGGCTCCTTGTTCGGACCTTTGACAAGACAAAGAGCGACTATATACAGCTAATACTCAGGGAGGCCGTGTACCAGCTGAACAAGAAGCCCAGCCTCCACCTGGAAGGCATCGTAGGGCTTTCCCCGGACTTCATGGTCAAGGCCCACCTGATAAGCCCCGAGTCGGACGCCAAGAACATGCTCGACTGGGGCATGAACTTCGCCCCGTTCATCAAGCCCTGGAGCGACACATACGCGAAGTCCCGCAAGATAGACGAGCCGGACATCCTTGCGTTCGCCGACCCGGAATGGAGTCACCCGGACTTCCCGCACGGCTGCGTGATAATAGACGAGATGCAGAACTGCATCGCCATACTGGGCCTGAGGTATTTCGGGGAGCGCAAAAAGGGCACGCTCACGCTTGCATGGACGATGGGAGTCAGGCACAACATGGTGGCCTGCCACGGCGGCATAAAGAAGATAGGCAACAACCGCCCCATCGCGGTTTTCGGCCTTTCAGGCTCGGGCAAGTCCTCCATAACCAACAGCCTCGACCACGAGGGCACGCTCAAAAAAGACGAGAAGGTGACGGTAATACACGACGACGCCTTCCTCATAGACCTTGAAAACGACGTATCCGTCGCGCTTGAGCCATCTCTGTTCGACAAGACCGATGCCACCAGGCTCGACGACCCGATACTCAAGTACTTCTACTCGGCCCAGAACATCGCCGTCACCAGCCTTCCGGACGGCAAGAAGGTCAAAAAGACGATGGTCAACGAGGACGTCCGGAACAACAACGGCCGCTGCATAAAGTCCCGCGACATGTTCCACCACGCCAACTCCTGCGAACGGCCGAGCATGGTCATATGGCTCCAGAAGGACACCAGTCTGCCGCCTATATGCAAGGTCAAGGGCAGCTCGCTCGCGGTCTCCATGGGTGCCTCGCTCTCCACGTTGAGGGCCAAGGGCGTCGAGAACGTGGACGCCAAGGAGCTCGAAAAACTGGTAATAGAGCCTTTCGCCAACCCCTTCAGGGTACACCCCCTGCTCGAGGACTGTGAGCAGTTCAGGAAGCTCTTCAAGATGGGATGCGACTGCTACATAATGAACACCCATGCCTTCGGGCTCCCGGAGAACCTGACGGACATACCGAAAGGGCTGTCGCTCTCGATCGTGACGGAGCTTCTGCGCGAGAATATCCAGTGGCGCGAGTGGAGGACGTTCCACGGCCTCCAGGTGCCGCTGAACGGCAACGAGCTCTTCGGGGCCGACTACGACAAGAAGTTCAAGCCCAAGAGGAGCGTGGAATACTTAAACTTCCTGAGGGACCGCATGCAGGACAGGATAACGTTCCTCTCGAACAAGCGCGACCTCGAAAAGGACATGGACAACACGTTCATAGCGCCGCTTGTGCTCGCCAGGACCACCATAGACAAGATATTGAACCCGGACCTCTACGGTTAGACTGGGTATAACCCTCACCCCCAACCCCTCTCCCGCAGGTGGAGAGGGGAGTAAGGGGGCTGAGGAGAGAGTGATGCGCGTAGGGCGGGCCGTTTCGGCCCGCCCTTTTTAATCTTATTGAAAACTCTTGACTATTAACCGGCAAGATGCTAAATTTACAAACTTAATCCGGTTCATAACGGCCGCTTCAGGGGCCTGCCAAATCACGGAAAAGGGCCTTTACTCAAATAGATGCTTGACCCAAGGTTAATCAGGGAAAATCCCGAACGGGTGAAAAAGGCGCTTTTGGACAGGCATGCGAGCGTTGACCTGGAGCCGTTGCTCGCCCTGGACGCCGAGAAAAGGCGGCTCCTGGCCGAGGCCGAGGAGCTTAAAAGGCAGAGAAACGAGGCCTCCAAGGCCATCGGCCTGAAGAAACGCAACAAGGAAGACGCCTCGGAGGAGATGGCGGGCATGAAGGCCGTCTCCGACAAAATAGACGAGTTGGACGGCCTTGTCAGGGAAAACGAGGAAAAGCTAAAAGGCCTCCTGCTGGATATACCGAACATACCGCACGAGTCCGTGCCGGTTGGTGCTGGCGAGGAGGACAACCCGGTCGTCAGGACCTGGGGCGAGCCGCGCAAGTTTAGATTCGAGCCGAAGAACCACTGGGACATAGGCGAGGCGCTCGGCATAATAGATTTCGAACGGGCGGTCAAGATAACAGGCGCGCGGTTTGTCCTGATGAAGGGCGCCGGCGCTCTCCTCGATCGTGCGCTCATAAGCTTCATGCTCGACATGCACACGCGCGAGCACGGCTACACCGAGGTCCTGCCGCCGTTCATGGTGAACCGTGAGAGCATGACGGCCACCGGCCAGCTCCCGAAGTTCGAGGAGGAGCTATTCAAGGTGGAGGACGGGCAGTTCCTGCTCATCCCGACTGCCGAGGTCCCGGTAACGAACATACACAGGGACGAGATACTCCCGGAGGAGTCGCTCCCCGTAAAGTATGCCGCATACACCCCCTGTTTCCGCAGGGAGGCCGGCTCGTACGGCAAGGACACGAGGGGGCTCATCCGGCAGCACCAGTTCGACAAGGTGGAGCTTGTAAAGTTCGCGCACCCCGGCAGCTCCTACGACGAGTTGGAGAAGCTCGTCGGTGACGCCGAAGAGGTGCTCGTCCGGCTTGGCATCCCGTACAGGGTGATAGTGCTTTGCACCGGGGACATGGGGTTCTCCTCCGCCAAGACGTACGACATAGAGGTCTGGCTCCCCGGACAGGGGAAGTACAGGGAGATATCCTCCTGCTCGAACTTCGAGGACTTCCAGGCGCGCCGGGGCGGGATACGCTACCGGCCGAAGGAGGGCAAGGGGACAAACCTTGTGCATACCCTTAACGGCTCCGGCCTCGCGGTCGGCCGTACCTTGGTCGCAGTACTCGAGAACTACCAGAACGAGGACGGGAGCGTTACAGTCCCCGAAGCCCTGCGGCCCTACATGGGCGGACTGGAGAAAATAAGCAAATAAGGCGAGGGGGGTTGTTAATGGTGTCATTCTGAGCGTAGCGTAGAATCTGCTTTTCAGAATGAAAGGCTTTTTGCAAACTGGACCCTGAACCGAGCCCTTTTCGGAGGGATGGCCGAGTGGTTTAAGGCGGCGGTCTTGAAAACCGTTGAGTGAAAGCTCCGTGGGTTCGAATCCTACTCCCTCCGCCAGAAGACATAAGCCGTGTTTAGTGGACACGGGAGTTTAGATACGGAGAGGTGGCCGAGAGGCTGAAGGCAGCCGCCTGCTAAGCGGTTGTAGGCCTATAAAGCTTACCCAGGGTTCGAATCCCTGCCTCTCCGCCATACTGTACAAGCGGCGAAATGCCGGGGTAATGAAATCGCAAGCATAGCCGGTGACGGCTAAAACTTAACAAGGAGGGTGGGAAGATGTTTAAGAAACTGGCGGTGGTGTTTACGGCTGCGGTTGTCGTGGTGTCTTTGTCTGCGTGCGGCAAGAAGACTGAGGAGCAGAAGCAGCCCGCGGGTGGCAAGCCTGGCGCGGAACTCATGCTCCCGCAGAAGGGCCAGGAGCCGGTGGTTACGGTCCCAGCCGACGTCAAAGGCAAGTGGAAGGCGGTCAAGCTCAAGGTCGAGAACAAGAAGTCGAAGGACATAAAGGAAATAACAATCAACCTCGGCGAGTCCAAGGATATACCCGGCACGAAGCTCTCCGTGAAGGCAGTGGAGTTCCTCCCCTCGTTCAACATGCAGGGCCTGAACATAACCTCTGCGTCCAATGAGCCGTCCAACCCGGCGGCCAGGGTCGTCATCTCCGAGGGCGGCAAGGAAGTCTGGAAGGGCTGGCTTTTCCAGAAGTACCCGACCACGCATGCCTTCACCCACCCGGACGTGAGCGTCACGCTCGCCGAGGGCCTGAAGTCGTAAGTGCTTTAGCACAAGTTTGCGCCCTTAGCTCAGCTGGATAGAGCGACGGTCTACGGAACCGTAGGTCAGAGGTTCGAACCCTCTAGGGCGCACCATAAAAATCAAGGGGTCAGCCGACACAGGCTGGCCCCTTTCCATTTCTGATTACCCATGGTAATGATTTGCTTGCAATGGTTGGGCGTACTCTAATATAATCTATCTGTTGTAGCTACGGTTATAATCTGCCGAAAGATGGCAAAACATAGTTGGACATACAAATGTCGCAGATGCCCGCAAGCCCGACCTCGATATTTACGCCAGAAAGAAAGTGGACCGCCGCGGCCGTAACGCTCATATTCTCCGTTGTGGTTGTGTCCTATTATAACGCACTCTCAGGCGGGTTTATCACAGACGACTATAGCCTGGTCGTCTGGAACCCGAACGTAAAGTCCTGGGAGAGCCTGTTCCGTATCTTTACAAGCGGGTACTGGGATGCGGCGGGATGCACCCGCGGGCTTTACCGGCCCCTGGCGATACTGTCGTTTCTTATCGAACACCCCCTTGCCGGCGTAAACCCGTTTGTATATCACCTAGACAACGTACTGCTGCATTTTCTATGTTCAGTCCTCTGCTATCTGGTAATCAAGGAGATATTCAATAAAAAGGACGTAGCAGTTATTGCGGCAGTACTCTTCGCAGTGCACCCCGTTCATACAGAGGCGGTCTCATGGGTTTCGGGGAGGGCGGAGCTGCTCTCGGCCTTTTTCGCGCTCCTATCTATCCTTGTATTTATAAAGAATCGTGCCAGCAAACCCTATTATATCCTGTCTATTGTCCTGTATTTTCTTGGACTCTTATCCAAGGAATCTGCCGCGGTTGTTCCAATCATACTGGCGGCCTATATCCTCCTGTTTGATGCTCCTGAAAGAGGGCGGCTGAAGCGGGCCGCATATCTCGTCTTGCCGTTTATGGGCGTCCTGTTGATGTTTATAGTCCTCAAGAAGGTTGTCATAGGCTCTGTCGGACCGCAGGAATGGGACCAGGCCTTATACGGCGTGGACGCATACCATAGGGCCCTTGCGATGGGGGTGGCCCTGTTCGAGTACGTCCGGCTGAGTTTTCTGCCGTTCGGCCTGAGGGCGGACTATTTTTTCCCGCCGCCGGCTTCGTTCCTTAATATAAAGGTAATGTTTTCCGCGGCCATGCTTGTGTCGGCGCTGATTTTATCAAGGAAGGCAGCAGAAAGGTCAAAGCTTGCATTATTCGCCGCGACCTGGTTCTTTGTCACACTCCTGCCGGTGTCGAACATAGTGCCGGCGGGCATCGTGATGTCCGAGCGCGCATTGTACATGCCTTCTTTGGGCGTCTGCCTGCTCATAGGCGGCGCACTCTCATATGCCGGGTCGCTGCCCGGCCGAGCGGCAGGCAGAAGGCTCTTCACCGTCCTGCCCGCAGCAGTCATTGTAGTGTTGTTTGCCGCCGGCGTATCCGAAAGGAACAAGGTTTGGCACAACATGGACACCTTTATTAAGGCGTATGTGGATGTACTCGACAAGGGACTGAAAGAGAACCCCGATTACGTCCCACTCTACAAGCAGGCGGCACGCATCAGGTTCCGTTTCTGCGGGGACAGCCCCGAGACCAGACATGCCATACTGGAGGCCATAAAGAGGGTAGGGCCGGACTTCGAGCTTCACGCCATGCTGGCGGGCCTTTACTCCAACCTGGATATGCCCGACAAGGCACTGATTGAAATAAGACAGGCGATCAAGATGTTTCCGCAGAACTATTATTACAATTTTGAGGCGATGCTGCTGCTGGAGATGGGCAATTTGAAAGAGGCCGAAGACGCAGTAGACGAGGCGCTAAGGTTAAACGACCGCGAACAGGTTTTCCATATAACCAAAGGGAACATATTAATGGCGGCCGGGGATTACCAGGGGGCACTAAGGCAATTTGAGGTTGCCGCCTGGCTGAACCCGGACAACCCGGCAGCACGGGTTGGAGAAGGTGCCGCGCTCGACGCCGGCAACGATTTCGGGCAGGCTGTCGAGAAGATCAAAGAGGCGATAAATATTGTCCCCGGCGAGCCCGACTACCACCTGTTCCTTGTGGCAGCGTACCTCGACGGGGGTATGCCGGACCAGGCCGCAGGCGAACTCGATGTTCTGCTACGCATTAAACCCGGCTCCGAAGAAGCGGACAACCTCTTGAAGAGCTACGGCACGGGCAGGGGTGGAAACATACTCCCGGCTTTATATCTTAAGAAGGCCATCCACCCTAAGACCCCTTGATTACTATATTTCTTGACATCCGGTTTTTCTGGGAGTAGCATTTCTCCATAAACATCCAAGAGACCGCATAAGTCTGCCGACAGCTTTTATTCCAACCCCCCATAGTTGCTCGTAACAGGAGAGTGATGCCATGAGATGCGGAAAATGCAAGTACTACCGCCAGCATGAGACAGGGGAGAACTGGCGGATCTACGACGAGGTCTGCCTGCGCGACGGCAAAGAGACCGAGGCCTGGTACAGGTCGTGCAGGGAGCGCACCGAGAGCGAGGCGAGGATGTGGGAGTTGAGCCGAGTGCAGGCAGACCCCTTCACGGTTATCGAGGAGGACGGCCAGAAGTGCCGTAGCTGATCTGGTTGCTGCCGCCGTGAGGCCTGCTACTTTTTCACGAACTTAAGCGCGGCCGAGTTCATGCAGTACCTCAGGCCAGTGGGTTTCGGCCCGTCGCCAAACACATGCCCCAGGTGTGAGTCGCACCTCGCGCATAACACTTCTGTCCGCCGCGTAAACCACGTGATGTCCTCCCGGGTGCTTATGTTCTCCTTGGCTATGGGAGCCCAGAAGCTCGGCCAGCCGGTGCCGGATTCGTATTTCGCTCCGGAGTCGAACAGGTCGAGCCCGCAACAGGCACACTGGTATACGCCCATTTCGTGGTTGTCCCAGTACGCATTCTTGTAGGCCGGCTCGGTCCCCTTCTTACGTGTAACCTCGAACTGCTCCGGAGTAAGGAGCTTCCTCCACTCGGCTTCGCTTTTTATAACCTTCTCGGTCATTACATACCCTTACATAAATAATGCGTATGGCAGTATATTGAAAATTATAGCATATGAAGGCGGGTGGCGGGGCGAGCGTACGGGCTAAACCTTCGGTGCGTATACGGACCGCACAGGCAATACGAGTTTAAAGGTGCTGCCTCCCCCTTCAGGGCTCAGCAGTTCGACGCGTCCCCCATGGGCGACCGCAACTGCCTTGACGATGGCGAGGCCCAGGCCGGTGCCTTTTATGCCCATGTCCCTCGGTGAGCGGTAGTACTTGTCGAATATCTTTTCCTGCTCGGGGACAGGTATGCCCGGCCCTGAATCGGTGACGGATATCACTATAGTGTCGGAGCCGTTTCCAGGCTCGTGCCTTACGGACAAGGTAACCTCTCCCCCTGCGGGGGTATATGCCACAGCGTTTTGGAGCAGGTTGGCAATCGCCCTCTGCGCGTAGTTCCTGTCCAGCATGGCATGTGGCAACTCCTGCGGCAGGTCGTATTTGAACCCGACCCCCTTCTTCAGTGCCACGATGTTGGCGTCGTAGCCGGTCTCCGCCAGGAGCGACACTACGTCTTCGTCGGACAGCCGGAGAGCGATGTTGCCCGGTTCGAGGCGCGACATCGTAAGGAAGTTCTCAACAAGGTGCAGCAGCCTCCTGCTGCTGTTCTCTATCCCGCGTACCATATCATGTACGTCCGCGTCTATCCTGTCGCTGTAGCTGGTGAGCATTATCTCCGTGTAGCCGAGCACGGCGGTAAGCGGAGACTTGAGGTCGTGGGTCACCATCGCGTAGAAGTCGTTCTTTTGCTGGTCGAGCGCCTTTTGCCTTGATATGTCCCTGACTATGCCTACCATCGCAATTGGTTCGCCGCGCCTGTTTTTTACCAACGAGGAGCTGAGCAGTATCGGGAATGCGCTGCCGTCCTTGTGTTTCACCAGCAATTCCCCGCTCCAGCGTCCGTTTTTCATTATGCCGGGCAGTATATCCCTGACGGCTGCCTCGGGGTCCACGTTCATGTCGCTGACGTGCTTGCCCTCATACTCCTCAGGTGAAAAGCCGTATATCTCCCTGACGGCCTGGTTTGAGTATATGATCCTGCCGCCCATGTCCACAATCTGGACGCCGTCCTGCGCGGCCTCAACAGCCTCTGACAGAAGCCTCAGCTTTTCTTCAGAGGCCTTGCGGACGGTTATATCCCGGAATGCCGTGACTGCGCCGACTATGGCGCCGTCCTCGCGTATGGGCGTCGTGACGTAGGCGACCGGCATGGGAGAGCCGTCCTTCCTTGTGAAGGAGTCGTCCTCCACCCTGTTGACATGCCCGGTCTGGAGCGTGTGAAGCACGGGGCAGCCTTCCGTGGTCGCAAAGTCTCCGCGTGCGCTGTTGCAGTGGATGACGCCGTGCAGGTCCTTGCCGAGCAGTTCAGCCTCGCTGTAGCCCAGCAGACGTTCGGCCTCCGGGTTCATGAAGATGAGCCTGCCCTGCCTGTCGAGCACGTACACGCCCTCTCCGAGTGCGGAGGTGATGTCCCTGAGTTTCTTTTCGTCGTTGAGCCTTATGGCGGCCGTCTTGAGCGACAAGCTCTGCGCCGCTGACTCCCTGTTCCTCTGCCACGCCGAGAAAACCACCATGACCAGGATGCAGAATATCAACGTGAGAATTATAATGTATAGCCTTTCGAGCGCGACCGAACGCGTCCAGTCGAACGCGTCCACGGCCATCAGGAACCGCGCCATGACGGAGCCGGTATCCGGGTCGAGTATGGGCGTGGATACTACGGCCCAGACGCCCCACTGGTCGTTGTAAGGGCCGAACACCTCGGGCCTCACGCCCTGAGAGTCCCGGTGGCCGCCCTTGAGGGCCTCGCTGTATACGGCGCCCGGCCTGACTACCGGGCCTGAAGGTGTGCCTCCGGATATGTAGACGAGTACGCCGTCCTTCTCATATCCGATGTAGGCTGACCGGCAGTCGGGGTTAACGGCAGTGATCGACTGGAGCTGGCGGTGTATGCGCATAAACTCCGGGCCGTCGCTGTCTTTGCTGTCGACCAAAGCCTTTACTGCATACGGTTCAAGAGAAGACGCTGCGGTCAAGGCCCTGCCCAGGACCCCTATGCGCGCCTGTTCACCCTCGTACCTGGCAAACATGTTGGTCCCGTACCATCCGAGTAATAAGACCATGAGTATAGAAAACACCGGCCAGAATGCGCCTATGGGCCTTTCGCGGCTGGCTGAGGGGCCGGCCTCATGCAGGGAGACGGCCTTCGAGTAGGACATCATGGACGCTGCTGCGACGACAGCCAGCGTCCCCCGGAGCAGCTGCACGGGGAAGCCCGCGGCCTTGAAGAACGCGGCATTGTTGACGACAGAGGCAGGGAAGAACGGGGCGTAAGGGACGACAAGTCCGGTAGCGAGTGCGTAGAGCATCATTGCCCACCCGGCCGCCGTAAGCCTGGTCCGGGAGGCGCCGGGAAGCCCGCGCGCGGTCATAAGCAGGGCAGACCCTGCCCAGAGGCCCCCGACAAGCCCAAGCGAGTACCGTGACGAGGCGCCCAGCCCGGGCCATCCTGCAAACCCACCGGACGCAGCAAGGCCCAGAATGGGGAAGAACACCCAGCTGCCGACGCCCTTCCCCCTGGCAACCCTTGTGCCGGAGCGGCCGAACTCCGCGAGGAAGGTGAAAGAGGCGACCATGAGGCAGGTCCGGACGGCGGACAGGTAACCCGTGTCACCGAAGGAGTTGGCCAGAAGTTCAAGCCATTCGTGCAGTCCGTGCACCGCCCCGAAAAGCCCGAGCCAGACCCATGGCAGGGGCTGCTTATCGCGGTGCCTCATGGTGAAGCACGCCTGCGCCATCAGGATGAACGCCAGCCCGTAAAAGAAGAATATAAAGTCCAGTTGAGTCTCGAAAAATAACGTGGAGCCCATTAAAACTCCAGCTCTTCCAATATGGCCTCGTGGATGCGTTCGAGCGGGACAGACCTGTCCACGCCGCCCAGTTCGACCGCCACCCTCGGCATACCATAAACGACGCAGGTGTCCTCGTCCTGTGCGAGCGTACGTCCGCCCGCCTCGTGGATAGCCTTGATGCCGAGGGCGCCGTCCGCGCCCATCCCGGTGAGTATGACCCCTACGGCCCTGCTCCCCGCTACCTTTGCGACCGACTCCATAAGCACGTCCACGGAGGGGCGGTGCAGTAAGCCTTCAGGTTCGTCCGACAGCCTGACGAAGAAACCATCGGCGCCGTTTTTAAGGGTCATGTGCCGCCCGGATGGCGCAATCAGGCAGCCTCCGGGCACTACCCTGTCGCCGTCCACGGCCTCCGATATCTCCAGCCGAGACAGGCTGTTGAGCCTCTGGGCCAGCGATGCCGTGAACCCGACAGGCATGTGTTGTACGACGAGCACTGGCGCAGGGAGGTCCGGGGGTAGCTGTGTCAGGATGGACTGGATAGCGGGCGGGCCTCCCGTGGAGGCGCCTATGACCACGAGCCTCGATATGCCGGGCCTGAACGCTGGAGGCTGTCGGTCCTCGGCCGTGCGTACGGGGGGTGCCGGGGCCTTCCTTGGCATCTTCCTGACGTCGACGCCGGCCGCCGTTTTCACTTTACTTATCAGCTCGCCGGCGATGCTCAGTATGTCCATGGCGCTGCTGGCCGAGGACTTGTTGATGAAGTCCACCGCGCCAAGGTCGAGCGCCTTCAGGGTGACCTCTCCGCCCTCCTTCGTGAGAGACGAGAGCATCAGGACGGGGACGGGGCAGTCCGCCATGATCTTCATCAGCGCGGTGAGGCCGTCCATACCGGGCATCCTCACGTCGAGCGTGACAACGTCAGGCCTGAGCTCCAGGGTCTTCCTGTAGCCTTCCTCCCCGTCCGAGGCGGTGTCCAGTACCTGTATCCTGGGGTCGGAGCCCAGCATCCTGGCAAGCGCCTTGCGCATGAATGCCGAGTCGTCCACAACGAGGACCCTGATTTTCCTCTCCATAGGTTACCTCCCCAATTTCTGATAGACGATGGTGCCGGGGAAACGTCTTGTTGAGAATATGTCCGTTATCCTTGACAGCGATTCCGAGTGCCCGAGCATAAGGTGCCCGCCTTCGGAGAGCGTCTCATAAAAGTTTTCAGCGGTCTTCTTGATGGCGGGGTCGGAGAAATAGATGAGGACGTTCCTGCAGAATATTGCGTCCGCGCCCTTCTGCTCCGACAGCGCCAGGAGGTCCGTTATGTTTCCCCGGACGAAGGTGACCTTCTGCCTGATGCGTCCGTCGAGGACGTATTTGTCTCCGTCTTTTTTGAAGTACCGTTCTATCCTTTCCTTCTCGGTGGCCCTTAAAGAATAGCTCGTGTACTCGCCGGACGAGGCCTTCTCCAGGACCTTCCTGTCGATGTCCACACCGGTTATGCTAATGTCCCATCCCTGTGCGTACAGGCCGGACTCCTCAAGGACCATGGCGAGGGTCAGCGCCTCCTCGCCCGACGAGCAGCCGCACGAAATTATGCGTATGCTTCTGTCTCCGGTAGCGCGTTTTTTGTTGAGTGTCTCTTTTAGGAGTACGCCGGCAAAGAGGTTGATCTGCTCCATCTCCCTGAAGAAGTATGTTTCATTGTTGGTCAGGTGAGGGATTAAGTGCTCCATCTCCTCTTTCGAGCGCGGGTTGTACTTCAGGTAGTTGTAGTACTCGGAGTACGAGGAGATGTCCAGGAGCCTGAGCCGAAACGCAAGCCTGGAAGAGAGGGTGTAGGCCTTGGACTCGTCGAAGTATATGCCGCAGTAGTCGTGTATGTAGTCCCGGAGGAGCCTGAACTCGTATTCGGAAAACCCGGTTTCGGCATGGGAACCCGGGAGTCCCGGACATGCCGGGCCAGGCTTGATGTTTTCGAATGTACGCACGGATGCCCCGGGATCTCCTGTACTCATTGACGGGCGGAAAGTATCTTTTGGGCCGCCTCTTTCGCGGCAAGCCTGACCATTTCTTCCTTGTCGTTTTCCTCCACGATGCGGAGCTCTCCGTCGGCCTCACGGCTTCCGAGCATGCCCAGCGCCATGGCGGCCTCCATCCTGACCGAAGGCTCCGCATGCTTTAGCATGCCGCTCAGGAAGCCAATACTCCCCTGGTCCATCAGCGCGCCTACGAGCCTCACACCCCGTGCGAGCAGGCCCGCCGGCGCACCGTCCAGGGAACGGATGACATCGCCTGACGCAGCCGGGCCAAGCATGGACAGGGATGCGTGGGCCGCCTCTCCCAAGAAATCGTCCGCGAGCAACGGGACCATCAGCCCTGCCGCGCGGATGTCGCCAAGGTCGCCGAGCGCGGTGACCGCGGCCTTCCTTGCGACCTGGTCGGTGTCGCCAAGCATGGCAGAGACCGTATCGTATGCACCGGGGCCGCCTATCTTGCCGAGGGCTGTAGCCGCCGCGCTCCTGACGCTCCAGTGCTCGTGAGCCGTGAGGGATAAAAGAAGCGAAAGGCCGCCCTTGCAGCCCAGCTCTCCCATGGACTGCGCTGCGGTCCGCAGCATGTCCCTGTCAGTCGTGGAGGCGGCTTCTATCAGCTCGGGGCATGCCGCGGGGTCGCCCAGGACGCCCAGGGCCTCGACCGCGGCTATTGCCAGGTTCTTGCCGGAGCCGGACATGGCCCTGACTATATGAGGCGAAGCAGAAGGGTCGCCCTGCTCCTTGAGCGCCCTGATGGCGTAGTAGCGGGCCGCTTCGTCCGGGTCGTCCAATAGTTCTATAAGCCTCCCGAGCACTATCGGGTCCTTGACCTTCCCGATCGAGGCTATGGCCTGCTGCCTCACCCTGGGGCTTTCGTCCCGGAGTGAAGTCATTAGAGGCAGGATGGCCTTAGACCCGCCTATCCTGCCCAGCGACTTGACGGCCACTTCCCTTATTACGTCGTTCGGGTTCTCCAGAAGCGCGGCAAGGGGTTCGACCGCCTCCTCCGCCTTCAGGAAACCGAGGGTCTCGGCGGCCAGATACATGTACTGGAGGTCGCCTGTCTTCAGGTATGGCAGGAGCTTCCCGCACACGACCTTCGGGTCGAGGTTGGACAGCGCCGATATGGCCGCCTCCTGGACCTCGGCGTTCTCGTCGCCGAGAGCTTGTATGAGGTCGTCTGCCGAGTCCTGGCAGCACAACCCGCCAAGGGTAAGCGCGGCCTGCGCGCGCACGATGCTCATCTCGTCCTTCAGCAGCCTCCGAAGCGGTCGGCTCGCATGCTCGGGTGACAGGTTGCCTAAGTATTCCACGAGAGACTGGCGGACCATGCCGACGGGGTGGTCGAGGTGTTTTTCGACCTCGGCCAGGGCGGGCAGCCCTATGGATATGAGCGTGCCGAGCGCTGCGCCGGCAAGGGATTCGTCCCTGAGCTTGTCTATTACGGCGCTTACGGCCCGGTCCTCGCGTAGCCAGCCGAGCGCTACGAGGGCGTCGCGCCGTACGCCCGTGTCCTGGTCCGACAGAAGGCCTATCAAAAACGTGCGGGACTCCTCCGTGCCCAGGGCCGCCAGCAGGCGGGCGTTAATAGCTGCAGGCGGGTTGGCCTGGTTGATCATCCTGCCCTGTATGGCCACGGCCGCCTGGAGCGCCTCCTTCATGATGGTGGGCTCTCCGTGCGACAAGAGCGGCAGAAGGTGGGGAAGGGCGGTGGGGTCCGCGATCCTCCCGAGGGCCTTGGCGGTGCTTAGTACCAGAAATTCCTGTTCGAGGCAACTTATGAGCGGCACAACCGCACGCCCGTCCCTGAGCTCGCCCAGTGCGTTTATCGCTGGGTAGACGAGCCAGAAATCGGGGGACTTCAATGCCTCTATAAGGGGCAGTGTCGCCCTCGCGTCCCCTATCTTCCCGAGAGATTCAGCCGCCGCGTGCGCTACGCTCACGTCAGGGTCCCTGAGGGCCTCGATTAGGGCCGGGACCGCCTCCGCCTCCCTTATCGTGCCGAGCATGACGCAGCAGAAGTTCCTTACCTCTTCGTCGGGGTCGGTGGCCAGCCTGCACAGCTCAGGAACGGAGCGGCTGCCGAGCGCGGTGTAGACCTCCATCGCGGCGTTTCTCCTGTCCGCGTCGGCCCCGTCCCTCAGGCCGGCCTCCAGGTGGGGCAGTATCTCGGACGGGTTTCTCTGGAGCAGGAAGGTCCGGGCCTTGTTCCTAAGTCTCATGCTCTCGTCGATCATCCCGGCGAGCAGGTAGGGTACGGACTGGCCGCCGCACTCGAGCGCAAGCCGTTCAAGCCCCCGCGACCTCACCATCTCGTCGGGCGAGCCACAAAGAGATACTATCTCCTGCAGCGTATCAGACATAGGGCCTCCCTAAATGGGTTTCCTGTAGTAAAGCGCATCGCCTGCGCCCGAGCGCACGAATTCGTGTCGGAACAGGTGCAGGGGCTCGGAGTCGCCTGTGAACAGGTAGCCGCCGGGCTTGAGGCACCGGTAGAGTGCGTCTACGAGCCTCTGCTGGCCGTCCCTGTCGAAATATATCATCACGTTTCTGCAGAATATTAAATCAAAATAGCCCTCGGCGTCCAGGTGCATGGCCGGACCCGCCGCGGGTTTCAAAGAAATGCGGCATGGCACCGGGCCGGAGAGGTCCTTCAGGTTCGATTCGTAAAACCTGACGATGCGCCTTGCGTCCTCGTCTACAGTATACCTGTCGCCCTGTCTTGTCATATACCTGCCCGCCGCGCCGGGGTCTATCCCCTTCAATGATGCGCCCTCGTAGGAACCCTTCCTTGCCGTGTCCAGGGCGCCGCGCTTTATGTCGGTACCGACGACCTCGATGTCCCACGCCTTCGGGTAACTTATAGAATCGAGCAGGGTGAACGCGATGGAGTACGCCTCCTCGCCGGTTGAGCAGCCGGAGCTCCACACGCGGAGGTTCATGGCCGGATGCTTTGTACCAGGCGCCGGTGCGCCGCCAGGTATGCCCCAGGAGTGTACCACCTCGCGGTTTTTCTCCGCTATCAGCTCGGGCAGCACAGCCTCCTTCAAGGCCCTGAACTGTGAAGGGTCCCTGAAGAAATACGTCTGGTTGGTGGTAAGCTCCCCAACCAGCGCGTCGAGCTCTAACGGGTCATCCTCGAGCATCCTGTAGTAGGTCTCATAGTCTTCCACGCCCCACTTGCTCAGACGGGCGGATATGCGCTTCTCAAGGAAACCGCGTTTCCTCTCGGGGAAGTGTAGGTCACTCTTCCGGTAGACTATCGCCTGGAACCTGCCCAGGAGGTCTTCTGTGAGTGTCGGCCCCGCCTGCATCCTATGCCCCCTGCCCTGAGTCCGTGCCTATCGCCCTTTGCGTCGCCGCGGGCAGGCTGGTGTTTAACCCCTGCATTACCTTGAAGGCCTGGCAGTGCATGCAGTTGGCGAGCTTGGAACGCGCGTCGCCCTGCTGTACTCCCTTGCACCAGGTGCCGTTAATAAGCCAGCAGCGTTTCTCCGCGTTCTGGTAGGCCGGGCACTTGAAGCGGAACTCGGTGGCGCAGTGCAGGATGTCCCAGCAGTTTATGTTGATATCGGCGGTCTTGAAAATGCTGACCGCGCGCTGCAGCGACTCGGCCTGGTATGTCATGTTCTCGGAGGCCTTGGCGAGCTGCTGGACCGCGCCCAAATTCTCCCTTGCTATGTCCGATATGTTCTCCACCGCCTTGACCACGAGTTCGCCGCCGCGCTTCTGCTCCGAGGTCGCGTTGGCCACCTGCTGGGTCATGGAGTTCATGTTCTCCACGGCCTTCATTATCTGCGTGCTGCCTGTGGCCTGTTCCTTGGCGGCGATGCTGACCTGGCTGGTCACGCGGTTCATGTCCTCCACCGCGACCCTGATCTGCCTGCCCCCTATCGCCTGCTCCTTCATGGCGGACGCCACCTGCTGGGATATCCCGTTCATCTTCTCGACAGCGATGCGGATCTGCTTTGATCCCTGTGCCTGCTCCCTGACCGCGGTGGTGACCTGGTCGGTCGCCTGGTTCATGTTCTCCACGGACATCATGACCTGGGATGCGGCCGTGGCCTGCTGGCGGGTCGCAGAGGACACCTCCGACATCAGCCGGTTGGCGGCCCCGACGCTCTCCATTATCCTCTTGAGCGCCATGCCGGCCTTGTCCGCCAGCTTGATGCCTTCCTTGGTCTCGGCCGCGCCGAGCTCCGTGCTCCTGACGGCCTTGGCCGTGTCGTCCTGCACCTGCTTTATAACCTCGCCTATCTCCTTGGTCGCTACGACCGAGCGCTCGGCGAGCTTCCTGACCTCGTCCGCCACCACCGCGAAGCCTCTCCCCGCGTCGCCCGCCCGCGCGGCCTCGATGGCGGCGTTAAGCGCAAGGAGGTTGGTCTGGTCGGCGATCTCCTCTATGACCTCCACTATCTTGCCGATCTCCTCCGAGCGCCTGCCGAGGTTGCCTATGACGCCCGAGACCATGCCCATGGTGTCGGATATCCGGTTGATCCCCTCTATGGTGAGCTCGACGGCCTCGCTGCCAGCACCGGCGTCCACCGCGGACTGCTTGGATATCTCCTCGGCCGCGGAGACGTTCTCGGCGACCTGCCGGATGGATGCGGCTATCTCCTCTATTGTGGAAGACGTCTCGGACACGGTCCCGGCCAATATGTCCGCGTTCCTTGCGGCCTGCTCTATGGAGGCCATCATCTGCTCGACGGTGGCGGATGTCTCCTCTACAGAGGCCGATAGGTTCTCGGTATCCCTTGCTACCTTGTCGATGGTCGCGGTCATCTGCTCAATTGTAGCAGATGTCTCGGATACGGTGCCCGCCATGTTTTCAGTGTTCCTGGCAACCTGCTCTATGGATGCGACCATCTGGTTTATCGATGCTGAGGTCTCGTCCACGTTGGACGCAAGGACGTCGGAGTTCGCGGCCACGGTCTGGATGGACGCGGCCATCTGCTCCATGCTCGAAGAGGTCTCTTCGGCGGCGGACGCCTGTGTCTGCGCTCCCCTGCTTATAGACGCCGCCCCGGAGTTCACCTGGTCGGCCGAAGCGGCCACCTGGGAGGCGGTCTGGTTCACTGTACCCACCATCTCCTTCAGGCTCCCCACCATCCTGTTAATAGCGCCGCCCAGCTCGCCGATCTCGTCCTGCGAGTCAACGGTAACGGATGCGGTGAGGTCGCCCTTGGACACCCGGTCGGCCACCTGAAGGGTTTTGACAAGCGGACTGGTTATGCCCCTGGTCATGAAGAAGCTGAGTGCTATAACTACCAGTATGGTTATGCCGGAGAGTACGAACAGGAGTGTCTGGTTGCTCTTGTACGTGGCCACGGACTCTTCGTACCGGGTAGATATCCGGCCTTGCTCGAACTGGACCAGGTCGTCAACGGCCTTGTTTATCCTGACATGGCGCGGCTCGCCTTCCCTGAGGTACAAGGCGCGCGCCTCGGCGTGCTTGCCGGCGAGGCAGAGCTTTATGATGCTGTTGTTTATTTCCTTGGAGGCCTCGACCTCTTCCTTGATCCTGGCCTGCATATCACGGCCCTCTTTGTGGGTCTGGGCCTCGTCCAGGTACTTGAGCCTTTTGGCGTAGTCATCCCTGGCGTCCTGGAGCCCCTTGAGTTCGGACTGCATCTTGCCCGCATCCTCGGTCATGACAATGCTGGAAAGCGCCTGGTACACGGCGGTTATGTCCACCTGGAGGTGCGACAACGTCTCGATGCGGGCGTAGTTCATTTTTACGATGTGCATCGCGGACTCGTCCATCTTGCCCATGCTCCTGATGCTCGTGGCGGACACGGCCACCAGAAACAACAGTATTATGCCGAAACCCATGGCGAGCCTGACACCTATCCTGAATTTTTTAAACATCTTCTATCTCCTTTGTTGCCGGTTGCCGGCGGCTAAGCCAGAGCGTCCTCTTTGATTTCCTTGCCTAGAATCCTGTATATGTCCATAAGCATGACAAGCCTGCCGTCGAGCTTGCCGACGCCTTTTATATAAGCCTTCCCCGAGTCGGACAGCTCGTCCGGGGGCGGCTCGACCACGCGTGAGGGCAGGCGTAGCACCTGCGACACAGAGTCGACCAGCAGGCCGAGCACCTTCCCGTCCGTTTCCACCACGACGATCCTCGACCTCTTTGTGGTGGACGAGGGCTTCAGGTCCATCCTGGCCTTGGGGTCTATGACCGGCATTATGCGGCCCCTGAGGTTGATCACTCCGAGGACGTGGACAGGCGCGTTCGGCACGCGCGTCCAGCTGCCGACACGTATTATCTCCTGCACCTGCGATATCTCCAGGGCGTACTCTTCGTCGTTCAAGAAAAAACCTACAAGGTGGAACGACTCCTCTTCCTTCTTTTCAGGCCCGGCATCGTCCCAGCCTCCGTCGAAGGCGCCCCACGAAGGGGCTTCGGCAGGGCTCGCTTCAGGCTCGTCCGGGCCCTTGCCCACCTGCAGCATGCCGAGAATGTCCTCGGCGAGACCCGATGCGGGGAGCACTATCTTTTTGTCCTGCCCCTTCTCCGGTCGGTCCATCACTTCCTCCTTAAGCCTCTCTCCTGTCGGCCTTCAGGACGTTTTTGTCTATAAGACCAGCCACGTCCAGTATAAGCACCACCCGCCCGTCTCCCAGGATCGTGGCGCCTGCTATTCCTTCGCTTTCGCCCACGTATTCGTCGAGGGCCTTGATCACAATCTCCTGCCGTCCAAGCAGCCGCTCCACCATGAGCCCCACCCTCTTCTCTGCGCGGCCAATAACTACCACGTAAAGCCTGGAGGGCTCCGAGCCGTCCACGCCACCACCGAACAGCCTGGAGAGCCGCACTACCGGCAGTACCCGGTCTCTGAGCCTCACCACCTCGCGGTTGTTTATGGTATGCAGCGAGGAGCGGTCGAGCTTCACGCTCTCCACGACCGAGGATAGAGGCAGTGCGTAGGTCTCGGAGCAGGACTCCACCATGAGCGACGATATGATGGCCAGGGTAAGCGGGAGCTTTATGGTGAAAGTCGTGCCACGGTCCGGCTCGCTCTTCACCTCGACTATGCCGCCCAGCTTTGCCACGTTTTTTTTGACCACGTCGAGTCCGACGCCGCGGCCCGATACCTCGGTCAGCTCCTTTGCTGTCGAGAAGCCCGGCTCGAATATAAGGTCCATGAGGTTGGCCTTGCCCATGCCGGCAAGCTCATCCCTCGAGCAGAACCCCGCCGCCTTCTCCTTAACAGCGTCGAGGCTGATGCCGGCGCCGTCGTCGGACACGGTGATTATTATGTGGTTCCCTTCCTGGGCCGCGGACAATACTATCTCGCCTACCGGGGATTTTTTCTTGCTTATGCGCTCGTCGGGTGTCTCGATGCCGTGGTCTACCGAGTTCCTTATGAGGTGGATGAGCGGCTCGCCGATCTCGTCTATTACGGTCTTGTCGAGCTCGGTGCCTTCACCCCGGAACGTGAGGCTTATCTCCTTGCCGCGGTCCCTGGATAGGTCCCTTACCATCCTCGGGAAACGCTGGAAGACATGGCGTATCGGGAGCATCCGCACCTTCATTATCGCCTCCTGTATGTCGGAGGTTGCCTTGTGTATCAGCGCGGAGGCCTCGGCCATCTCGGAAGAGAACTCCTTGTCACGGTAGCGCTCCTTGAACCGCTTCTCGAGCTGTGAGAACCGCGTCCTGTGGATGACGAGCTCCCCGGCCAGGTTCAGGAGCTGGTCGAGCCTCTTGAAGTCCACCTTGAGGACGCTGGACTTCTCGCCTATGTACTTAAAGCTGTCCGTCTTCGACTGGGCCACCGGCCTCCTTGCCCCAGACGGGCTGTCTGAGCCCGGGATCTGTTCAAGGGCGCGCGTAGGCCCGGCCATGTCCGGAGGAGACTTCGGGTTTTTCTCTATCGCGTCAAGGGTTTCCCTGAGGACGGCGGCCGCGTCGAACAGCCTCTGCATGAGGCCGTCGGAAAGGGATGCGCCGTCTTCAAGGAGGCCCTTGAGGACGCCTTCCAACTTGTGTACGTACTGCTGAAGGGCATCGAACCCCATCATGCCGGAGTTGCCCTTGAGGGTATGGAGCGAGCCCAGGAGGTCGGATACAAGCTCCACGTCGGCGCCGTCCCTGCCCATGTCTTTCTCCATCTCGAGCAGGGCGGAGTCAAGGCGGTCCAGGTGGCCCCTGGCGTCCTCGAGGTACTCCTGTATGAGCCCTGATGTGTCGAACCCTTCCACGGCGTCTCCTCCCGTCAGGACGTAGCGGCGGGTATCCCCGCGAATATTTTGTCTATAAGGGAATGCAGCTCCGAGGGCTGGAACGGTTTCTTCACGTAGCCCCTGGCGCCCATCGACAGGCCCCTCAAGGTGTCCTCCTCCTTGCCCTCGGTGCTCACGATAATGATGGGCACGCCCTTGTGTATCCCCTCTTTATTTATGTTCTCGAGGAACTGCAGGCCGTTCATAACCGGCATGTTGATGTCCAGCAGTACCAGCTCTATGCCGTCCTCCTGCGAGAGCTTGTCCAGGGCCTCGAGCCCGTTCATGGCCGAGACGAGCTGGCAGTCTTTGTAGCGCATGAATACCAGCTTGTACATCTGGTGAATCAGTGTCGAATCGTCAACTATCAGGACTTTTCTAAGCATAATACCCCCCATCATAAGGGTTTTACAAGGTTGTTTAAATAAAGCCCAGTGCCATCCCGCTTTGCACCGCACCGATGCCAGACTCTCTGAGCTTCTTTATTATGTCGCCTCTTACCACCTTCGAGGTCTCCTCCACGACTCCGGGATGGAAATCCGTGTCCGCATACTGTCTGAGCTCGGTTATGGCCATCTCAGGCAGGAGCGCCTTCCTGTAGGGCCGGTCGGACACCATGGCGTCATATGCGTCGGAGACCTTTATTATGCAGACCAGCAGGAATGTGCGTGAGTCCCTGTTCAGGTATGTCTGCAGATGCTCGTATGGCTCGTGGTGGTACTGTATCAGGGGCACCACGCCCCTCAGGGACTCTGCCGGGGACACTATCTTCACGCCTATCGTGGTGTGCAAGGATATGTTTTCGTAGTCGTCGGCCGTCAGGGGGCCGCGCTTGTTGAGTATCTTCTTGTCCACGCCTATCTTCCCTATGTCGTGCAGGACCCCGCCGTAGCGCAGCTTCTTGAGGTCCTCGTGCGAGAGCGCCATCCTTTCCCCGACCCGGACCGCGAGTTCCGACACCCGAAACGAATGCCCCCGGGTGTATTCGTCCCTCGCCTCGAGCGCCTCAGCCAGGGACATTATCGTGTCCAGGTTGGCCCGCTCGAGTTCTTCTTTTAACTGCAGGTTCTCCTCTGCGACGTGGGCCCTGAGCCTTGCCATGACCTTCTCGGAGTCCAGGAATGCCCGTTCGACAGTGGCGACCAATATCTGCCTCGGCACCGGTTCGAACAGGTAGTCGAACGCGGAGAGCTTCAGTGACTGTACGGCGGAGTGCAGGTCCGGCCTCCGTGACAGTACTACTATCTTGCCCAGTGGGTTTTTGTCCCGGTAATGGACGAGGAAGCTCAGCGAGTCCAGATGAGGCGAGCTCACGTCCGCAAGTACGAGCCCGAACGCCTCGCTCTTCACCAGCTTCTCCGCCTCGGCCGATGTCCGTGCGGTGGCGACGCCGTAGCCGTCGAACATGAGGTTGGCCACGTGTTCGTGCTGTCCCTGTGCATGGTCCATCACCGCGAGTATACGTCTCCTGTGCATCCGCGCGCCTCCGTGATATTAGCCGGCCGAGACATGTCCCGCCACCGGTATCCCGAGCTCCCGCACCTTGCTGAGCAGGTGCTCAATGTTCACAGGCTTGTCGTAGTAATGGATCGCTCCACGCCTCGACGCCTCTGCCCTGATCTCGTCGGAGCCGTACGCGGTCATTATTATGACCTCGGTCTTGGGGCTCACCTTCTTGACGTAGCTCAGAAGTTCGAGGCCCTCGACCCCGTACATCCCGCTCATGCGGATGTCGGCTATCACGAGGTCGAAAAAATAACGTGAAAGCGCCTCCTCCGCAGCCTCTATCCTGGAGGAAGTGATAACCTCCACCCCTTCCGTCTTCAGGCAGTACGAAAGGCTGAGCAGTATCGTGGGCTCGTCATCCACGATAAGAATCCTTTTAATCTCTCCCATCTACGCCTCCCATGCATCAGGTTAATCGAACCGTTGGTTCTAATGAAGAATACTGGATTCGTGCCTTGTCTATATGTATAGGCAAGATCGGTGCCAAAACTGACAACCCTGCTATTACAGCAGGTTAGGCAGTTAGTAAGTTATGCGGACATGGCTTGGTGTATCGAATCCGTACAGAATGGCTGTATTGAATTACTACAGGCGACCGTATTTCTTGAGTTTGCTTATGAGGGTGGAACGGCTGACGCCAAGCATGCGGGCGGCCAGGCTCTGGTTGCCGGAGGTTTCCTCCATTGCACGGAGGACGTGTTTCTTTTCGAGTTCTTCTATGGTCAAAAGGGCTTCTTTGCCGGCGGGCTGCTCAGTTATGCCGCCGGTAAGCTCCCTGGGCAGGTATTCGGGGGTTATGACGGGGCCGGGGCAGAGTATGACCGCCCTTTCTATGACGTTTTTCAGCTCCCTGACGTTTCCGGGCCAGGGGTAGGCCAGGAGATATTCGTTGCACTCCGGCGAAAGCCCCGCGATTTTTTTCTTTACCATGGCGTCCGACGCCGAGATGAAATGCGCCGCCAGCATAAGGATGTCCCTTCCCCGCTCCCTGAGCGGCGGCATCAAAAGAGGCATTACCCTAAGGCGGTAATAGAGGTCTTCCCTGAACTCTTTCTTGCCGACGGCCCCGGCGAGGTCGCGGTTGGTAGCCGCCACGAACCGGACGTCGGACTTGATGTCCCTTGTCCCTCCAACCCTCCTGAACGTCTTGGTCTCGAGCACCCTCAATAGTTTCGGCTGGAGCTCCTGCGAAAGCTCGCCTATCTCGTCCAGGAAGAGTGTGCCGCCGTCCGCCACCTCCATGAGGCCCCTCTTGCTCGCCTTCGCGTCCGTGAAGGCCCCCCTCTCATGGCCGAACAGCTCCGATTCAAGGAGGTTGGCCGAGAGGGATGCGCAGTTTATCGCCACGAACGGTCGTTCGTGGCGGGAACTCAGACGGTGTATTGTCCTTGCGACTACCTCTTTCCCGCATCCGGACTCGCCCTCTATCAGCACGGTGGTGCCGGGGTTTTCGGCAAGGAGGTTTATCATCAGCTCCAGCTTGTGCACCTGCGGGGAGCTGCCTATTATGCCCTGCTCGAAACCTTCGCTGCCGAGCTTCCTGAGAAGCCGGTTCTCTTTTTTCAACATCTGCATCTCTACCGCGCGTTCCGCGGATATCTCGAGGGCCTCTATGTCCACAGGCTTGGTGAGGTAGTCGAATGCCCCGGCCCGTATCGCCTCCACAGCGCCTTTTATGCTTGCGAATGCGGTGAGCATTATGACGAGGGTGTCTTGCTGGGCCACCCTTATCCTGGACAGCGCCTCCATGCCTGTCCTGTCGGGCAGCTTGTTGTCGAGTATGACCAGGTCCGGCTGGAGCTCGCTCGTCATGGCCTCGCCCAATGCCGCCGTGCCTGCGGAGTATACGTCGTACCCCTTGCTCCTGAAAAGGTATTCGAGGGCCGTCCGTATATCCTTCTCGTCGTCTATTATCAGTAGGGTGGGGTTCAAGTTGCTCCTCGGTTGACAGCGGACTGCATGGGGAAGACGAACTCGACGGTAGTGCCGTTTCCCGGCAGGCTCTGTATAGAGATCGAGCCGCCGTGGTCCTCGACTATCTTCCTGCAAATGGCGAGGCCGAGGCCGGTGCCTTTTTCTTTTGTGGTATAGAAGAGGTCGAAGACCTTGGGCAGGTCCTGGCTGGGTATGCCGGAGCCTGTGTCGCTGACCCTGACCGTCACGGAATCCTTTGCCTTTGTAGTCCGAAGCCTGACCTCTCCCCCCTCGGAGGAGGCGTCGAGGGCGTTGACCAGCACGTTTAAGAAAACCTGCCTCATCTGGTGCGGGTCGAGCGGCAGGAGGGGAAGCTCCGCCTGAAAGTTCTTGACTATGTTCAGGCTCTTCTGCGCTATGCCCGTGGTATGAAAATCGAGCACGCTCTCTATGAGGGCATGCAGGTCCGTGGGCTGCGGGGAGACCTTCATCGGGCGGCCGTACAGGAGCAGCTCCTCGACCAGTGTGTTGAGCCGGGAGGTTTCAGAGAGCATCGCGTCTATAAGGTTCTTCTGTGGAGTGCCGTCCTTGGTCTCCCTCGCGAGTATCTGGGCCACGGCGGTAATGCCGAAGAGCGGGTTCCTTATCTCGTGCGCCACGCCGGCCGCCACCTTGCCTATGGCGGCGAAGCGGTCCCTCTCGCGGAGCTGGTCCTGGAGCTTCTTTATGTCGCTTAAGTCCCTGAACACGACTATGACGCCATCGGAGCGGCCCTCGTGCTCTATAAGGAAGGAGTTCGTGTACCCGACCGGGACTGCTCCGCCCGAGGTCTGGATCACAAGCTCGCGGCCGAAGGGGGTGGTGTCGGTCGTGATCAGGCTTTCAGCCTCCGGGAACAACTGGGTGATGTTCCTTCCCAGCAGCTCCTCCCTTTCGCATTTCAGTATCTCGGCGCCGGCGTAGTTGATCATCCTGACAGTCCCTGCGAGGTCGGTCACCATCAGCCCGGACGACATATTGAATATGATGCTGTCCGTAAAACGCTCGTTTTTGATTACGCGCTCCATCAGTATGATGTTATCGAGGATGGCCGCGGCCGAATTCGCGTATACGTTCAGCAGCTTCGTATCGTCAGGGCCTACAGGGCGGCCGGAGGGCAGGTTGTCCGCGCACATTATGCCGATGCTGCGGCCCCTCCTGTTGGAGCGGTAAACAGGGCAGTCCTTGCACTTATCGATCTTGTCCAGGAGTGTATGGTGCCGGGGCTCGCCCCTGAGGCAGCTCCCCGTTATCATCCAGCATGCAAGGGCGCTGTTGTTATAGGCAGGGCAGGACTTCTCCGCGCAGTGGAAGTGCTCCCAGCAGCGGAGCTCCTTGTTGTCCGGGTTCCTTGTCACAAGCGGGGCGACGACCGTCTGTACGGACTGGCCCGTGCCGCTGCAGGCCGTACAGGGCCTGGCCTCGAGCAGCAGGGTTTCACCTTCTTCGACGGCCGGCGGCGATGACATCCTTGCATTCCCGGCTGTGATGTGGCATGAGCAGCCGTCCTCCAGTCCCGAAGCTGCGGCGAGGGAGAGCGATGAGCCATCTTCGCCCAGGAGCCAGAGGCTGACCCTGTCGAAGCCGGTCCCCTGCACCACAGCTGACACGACGGCCGTGGACGCCTCTTTGAGCTTGTAGGACACCTTTGCAATGTTGCCCATCTCGTTTAATATGACGAGCTGGTCCACCTTCTTCTGCAGGTCGCGGGCCAGGCTCTTTTGCTCGCTGTAGAGGTTAATCCTGTCTATGGCAACGCCTATCTGGTTGCCGAAGGATGTGAGGAGCTGTAGGTGCGAGTCATGGAACGTACGGGCGCTCCTGGACGCGACGCCCATGCTGCCCAATACCCTGTCGCCCGACTTTATGGCGGCGTGCATCGCTGCCCTGAATCCCTCGGATGCCACCGTATCGCGCAGCGGGACGCCGGTCTCCGAAAGGTCGCCGCATACAAAGGAACCCCCGTGCTTGAACGTAATGCCGCTGAAACAGCCTGTCGGGTCTATGACGGATGCGGCCTTCATCAGGCCCATGGAGAAGCCCCGGGACTTCTCCATGGACAGCAAGGGAGGGTCGCCTTCAAAAAGGTATATCCATGCAGCGTCGGTTTCCATGGACCTGACGAGGCACTCCACCGCGTCTTCAAGTATGGCGTCCAGGTTGAACGAATGGTTGACCGCAGCCGAGAAGTGGTTTAAAAGGGAGAGCTCGCGGGTGCGCTCCTCTACCTTGGAGTCGAGCTCGCCGTAGTACCGCTTGAGGTCACGCGCCAGCCGCCTCCTGTCTATCGCCATGCGGACCACCGCTTCGAGCTCGGACATGTTGAGCGGCTTCCTGAGGTACGCGCTCACACCGGTGTTTACGCTTTTGATGGCGGACTCGACGCTCCCGTGCGCCGTGATTACAACCACCGCGGGCGGGAATTCGGGCTCCTTCTCGAGGACGGCCTTTATAAGCTCGTCTCCCGACATGCCGGGCATCATGAGGTCGGTAATGATGAGGTCGTGGGGGGTCTCGGCCAATATTTCGAGGGCCTCATGGCCGCCGGAGGCCGGGGTTACCTCAAAGCCCCTCGCAGTCAAAAAGAGCTTGAGTGCATCCCGAAGAGAATCTTCGTCGTCAACCAAAAGTATACTGCCCTGGTGCATAGTGCTATCCTTCCTCGTTCAGGCCGGCGAAATCGGCCATCTTTACTCCCGGCTGATAATCTACCGAGGCGTACTTGGTCGCGGCCGAGAGCCTTCTTACTATCTCCGCTATGCGCTCGACCTCCTCTATTATGCCGTCCGCGCTCTTGTTGCATTCCTCGCAGCCTTGTGGCACCTTCCCTTTAAGGACGTGCGCGAACACAGAGATGGACGTCAGGGGGTTGTTGATCTCATGGTTGAAGCTCACCGCGACCTCACGGAGCGCCTTGAGCTTCTCCATGTCGATGAGCTGTTTCTGCAGCTTCCTGATAGTCAGGTGCGAACTTATGCGCGCGGAGAGCTCCGCAAAGTTGAAGGGCTTCACCACGTAGTCGTCCGCCCCCATCTTGAACCCGGCCACCACGCTGCCGGTGTCGGACACGCCGGTCAATATCAGCACGGGTATGGCCCTGGTCGCGTCCGAGGACTTCAATGCCTTCAGGACCTCGAAACCGTTCATGCCGGGCAGGGTGAGGTCGAGCAGCACCATGTCGGGCATGTCGCGCATGGCCATGGCGAGCCCTTCCTCGCCGTCTAACGCATGGGAGACGTTGTACGAGTCCTCGAACTTCCTCGTGAGGAGCTCAACGAGCTCGATGGTGTCCTCTATGATGAGTATCGACTGCCGCTCCGGCATGGTGTCCGCCCCCCGTGTGTCCTAAAATCCTACACCATATTAATCCATCAGGTAAAATATTACAAGGTTTTTCGGTTTGGAGGGCGGGCTGTACAAGGGGTAGCGGCGGGCCGTACCCGCTCAGTCGGACTTCCTGAACGACCAGTTCGCGAGAGCCGTCACGGTCAGCATGAAGGCGGCGACCACGGCGAGGTCCAGCCCGAGGGGGTACTCCGGGCCCATGGGCGTGCCGGCCGCCTGGGAGAGCATCACGTTCTTGAGCGCGTCCACCCCGTAGGTGAGGGGGTTGAAGTGTGTCAGTTCCTTGAGCACCGGCGGCAGGAGCCTTACCGGGTACATTGCCCCGGAGAGGAAGAACATGGGCATGACCAGGAAGTTCATTATTATATTGAAGCCCTCATAGGACGACATCCTGGAGGCCACCAGTATGCCGAACGAGGTGAGCGAGAAGGCGAGCAGGGCGGACGTGAATATAAGGAGCAGGAACTGGACCAGCGTTATGTGTATGCCGAGCACCGGGATGAACACCACCATGATAAGCACCTGGAAGACCGATATGGAGGTGCCTGCCATGGCCTTGCCGAATACCACCGAGAAGCGCGATATCGGCGCGACCAGTATCTCTTTTAAAAAACCGAACTCCCTGTCCCATACTATGGATATTGCCGAGAATATAGAGGCGAACAGGATGGTCATGCCTATCATGCCGGGGAATATGAACTGGAGGTACGAAACCCCGCCCGTGGGGGCAACCAGCCGGGAGAGCCCGCCGCCAACCACGAAAAGCCAGAGCACAGGCCGTGCCATCGTGCCGAGCAGCCGGCTCCTTTCGCGTACGAACTTGGTAAACTCGCGGAGCGTTATGACGTAGACCGCGCGTGCGTTGTGCGAGAGCCTGGACATATCAGTGCTTCCTCCGTGCCGCACGGGCCATCAGGCGCAAGGGGGCGTTCATCTCGGCCTCCTCCTCGCGTATGGACTTGCCTGTCAGCGCCAGGAACACGTCGTTAAGCGAGGGCCTGGTCAGGCTGACGGAAAGCACCTCGGCCTTGAGGCCTTTAATAAGCGCGGGCAGGAACTCTTCGCCCCTCTCAACGGTGAGCGAAAGCCCGCCCGTTACAGGGGCCGCCGTCAGTCCGAACCGCTCGGATATCTCGGCCGCAAGGGCCCGGTCGTCTCTTGAAGTGAGCGTAAGGGTGTCGCCTTTTAGAGACGCCTTCAACTCGGCCGGGCTTCCCATGGAGATGATTTTGCCAAGGTCTATTATGGCGACCCTGTCGCAGAACTCCGCCTCCTCCAGGTAATGTGTCGTCATGAATATGGTTATCCCCGTCCGCACCTTGAGCGAGCGTATGAACTCCCATATCATGTTCCTGGTCTGAGGGTCGAGCCCGAGGGTCGGCTCGTCCATGAACAGCACCTTCGGGTAGTGCAGAAGGCCGCGCGCTATCTCGAGCCTGCGCTTCATCCCGCCGGAGAACTTACGCACTATGTCGTTCTTCCTTGAGTCCAGGTCGACAAGCTTCAGCACCTCGTCTATGCGTGACCTGGCGGTGGCGCGGTTCAGGTTGTACAGGTATGCGTGGAAGAGCAGGTTCTCATATGCGGTCAGCCCGTTGTCGAGCGTCGGGTCCTGGAATATTATGCCGATGGACTGGCGCACGAGGTCGGGCTGTCTGACGCAGTCGAACCCAGCGACCGAGGCCTGGCCCGAGGTGGGCGAGAGCAGGGTGCAGAGTATGTTTATGGTGGTTGACTTGCCCGCGCCGTTCGGGCCTAGGAAGCCGAACACCTCGCCCGGCTCGACCGAAAAAGATATCCCGTCCACGGCGGTCAGGCCGTTGAACTTCTTTGTGAGGCGTTCGACTGTTATGTTCGACATCCGTGTCCTCTCGGGGCAGTCCTATTGTTGCACTGAAACTACGAGCGCCTCGGCCTTTTTCACCTGGTCGCCTCCATCGGCAAGCCTCAGGGTTTCGCGAGCCTGCCGATATGCCTCGGCCTTCATGCCGCTGTTGTACAGCGAGGTGGCGAGGTTATACTTTGCGGAAAAGTCCAGGGGTTCAATACGGACCGCCTCCCGTGCCTCCCTCAGAGAGTCCTCGTCGCGCTTCATCATATTATAGACCATCGAAAGGTTCGTGTGCGGCTCTGAATAGTTGGGGTTTATGCCTATTACCTTGAGGAACGCCTCGGCAGACTCCGCGTACCTGCCGAGTTTGAGAAGCACAAGGCCCCTGTTCTCGTGAGGGCTTATCTCGCTTGGGTCTTCACGGACCGCAATCTCGAACTCCCGTAAGGCGCCCGTGAGGTCGCCCATCTCCATCATCGCGAAACCTGCCTGGTTGTGAAGGATGCTCCTGCCGTGGGCGTTCATGGAAAGGACAGGGTCGTTCAACTTGGTCAGGCCCGCCACGGCTTCGGCGTAGCGTTTATGCTGCACCCGTGCCATTTCAAGGTTTAAAAATGCCCTCGCGGAATAAGGCGCCTTCCTGAAGGCGTCATCCCAAAGAGAATATTCGGTGGCCCATACCTTGTTCCTGCAGAACGTCAATATACAAAAAAGGAGCAGTAAGGTGCATGCGGCGGCTTTTTTTGCTGCAGGCGGGAAGGATGTCGCGCCGTACAGGGCGACAACGGCGGCCGCGAGGAAACCTACTGAGGGCAGGTAGAGTCGGTATTCCACCGCCAGGTCGGCTATCGGCACCAGGGAGGATTCCGGGGCCCAGGTTATGAAGAACCAGAGCCCGAAGAAAGCGACCACGGGGTATACGGCACGGAGCCTGTACAGCATGTACACGGACAGGCCGGACAATAATGCGGCCAGCACGGACAGCCAGTTATACCATACTGCCATAAATGGCAGGTTGTAGTCCGCGTTCTGGTTAACGGGAAATACCAGGAGCCTGGCGTACATGAGAAGTATCCTGAGCTCGGTGGACAGGTAATCTATCACCCGGACCGCGCCCTGCTGTTCGGTAAAGGTGACCTGGAGGGTTTTCTTGAGATAGAGGTAAAACGCAAGCACCGCTGCAAATGCGGCATAGTAAAGCCAGGTGCCCGCGCGTCCTCTGGCGGGGTCGCCGGGACGTGTAAATATGAGGTCGTAGGTCAGCATCACCGCCGGCAGACTTACAGCCATCTCCTTTGAGAGGAGTCCCATCAGGTAGAGCAGGGGGACTAGCGCCCCCCATGCATACCTCGATTTTCCGCCCTCTGTCCTGAAATGCATGAAACAGTAAAACGCCAGAAGGTAGAAAAAGGTTACGAGGAGGGCGGAGCGGCCCGTAATGTAATCCACCGCGCCGGTCTGTATAGGGTGCAATGCGAATACGAGTGACGCGAAGAGGGCTGCGGGGAAAGGTTTGCCGTGGCTGGACAGCCTGAGCAGGCCGGATACGACGAGATATACCAGCAGCGAGTTTAAGAAGTGTACCGCGAAGTTGAAGACGTGGAACCCGAAAGTGTCGTAACCCGAGAAGGCGTAGTTCAGCGCGAAGCTCGAAAGGGTCATGGGGCGGTAGAGCCTGAACCCGACGTTGAAGCTGACTATCCCGGCATCGGTAAAATAACGGGGTATGTTTCCGATGTCCCGTATATATGGGTTCATCCGTATCTGGTGGTAGTCGTCAAAATGGTACTCGCCGTGAAAGGAGTTCGAATAAGCGGCAAGCGTTAGGACGAGGAGCAGCGCCGCCACGGCGGTCAGGCCGTTGAACTTCTTGGAGAGCGAGTCTACGAGGATGTTAGGCATAATCGCCGGGGCGGTGTTATTTGACTCGGCATTATAATGCTCAGGCGCGTTTCGGACTAACCCTCAAACAAGCTGACGCCTGTTTTCGGGTAACTCCGAAATCTTCCTTCACTATAATGCCTCGCAAATAACGCCACCCCGCCTCCTGGTTATTCGCTCTGAATTGCTACCCCTTTCCCTCCCCACCCGTTCGGCTCCGCTCAGGGCAGGCTCTGCGGGGGAGGGAAAAAGGGAGGGGGTGAAATCTACTTGTACCACTCCGCCTTGTCCTTCGGCACGTACCAGTCCTTGAAGTTGTACCATATGCCGATAGGCGCCACCTTCACGCCCTTGAACCGCTTGTGCAAGGCGGGCAGTTCGGCCGGCACGTACAGGAAGGTGTACGGCGCGTCTTCCGAGAGTATGGCGTGTATTTTGTGGTAAATCTCCTTGCGCTTCTCCATGTCGAAGGTCTCGCGGCCCTCTATCATCAGCCTGTCCACCTCCGGGTTGTTGTAGCCCACAAAGTTGAACTCGCCCTCCTTGGTCTTCTTGGAGTACCATATGTCGTATGGGTCCGGGTCGCGGGAGAGCGACCAGCCGAGTATTATCGCCTCGAAGTTCCTCTTGTCTATGAAGTCGTGCAGGAGCGCCTGCCACTCCAGCGACTTGAGCTTCACGTCAACCCCTACCTTTCTGAGGTCCTGCTGTATTATCTCGCCCGCCTTCATCCGCTGCTCGTTGCCCTGGTTCAGCAGTATGGTGAAGGAGAGCGGCTTGCCGCCCTTGTCTACTATGCCGTCGCCGTTGGTGTCCTTCCAGCCGGCCTCGGCAAGCAGCGCCTTCGCCTTTTCCGGGTCGTAGGGGTAGCCCTTAACCTCCTTGTTGTACGCCCAGGACTCCGGCGGGAACGGCCCGGTAAGTGTAGTGCCGAGGCCCAGGAGCACCCCGTCTATCATGGACTTGGTGTTTATGGCGTACGATATGGCCTGGCGCACCTTCTTGTCCTTGAACTTCGGGTCCGTCAGGTTATAGCCCAGATAGGTGTATGCAAAAGCGGGGTACTTGAACTTGTTGAATGTATCGGTGAACTCCTTGTCCGAGGTCTGGCGCGAGTACTGCACCGGGGTCAGGTCCTGCACGTCTATCCCCCCTGCCTTGAGCTCCAGGAATGTGGTAGCCTGGTCGGGTATGATGCGCGCCACGAAGCGGTCCAACTTGGGCCTGCCCTCGAAGTAATCGTCGTAGGCCTCGAGTACTATCTTCTGGCCGGTTATCCACTCCTTGAACTTGTACGGGCCCGTGCCTATGGGGTGGCGGTTGAACGGGTCCGTGTTTATGTCCTTGCCCTCGAGCAGGTGTTTGGGGATGACGTTCATGCCCCAGGCCTCGAGCGCGGGCGCGAACGGCCTTTTATATGTAACCTTTACGGTGTAGTCGTCCGGCGCCTCCACCTTGTCTATCGGGCCGTATGCGTCGCTGTAAGGCGTGGCTACCTTCGGGTCCCTTATGGTGTTGTACGTGAACAGGACGTCGGCGGATGTGAAAGGCGCGCCGTCATGCCACTTTACCCCTTTACGCAGGTGGAACGTGATAACCAGCCCGTCGGGGGACACGTCCCAGGACTCCGCCAGGTCACCTGTAATCTTTATATCCTTATCGTACTTGGTGAGCCCGTTGAATACCCAGCCCGTTATCCCGGATGATGCGGTATCCGTTGCGAGCATCGGTATAAGCCTCTTCGCGTCCGCGAGGAAGGCTACCCGTATCTCGTTGGGGCTCGTTATCCTGTCTTCCTTCTTTGCGCACGAGGCGAGGGCCAGGACGATTACTATCAGGGCCGTTATCCTGGTCAGGGTACGCATTAGTCCTCCTTGTAGCGGTGACATTACAAAAAAAGGGGCGCGAACGCCCCTTTTGTGCAGATTATGTCGCGTTGCGGCTTGTTATTTCCCGCCCTGCGGAGCCGGGAAAGCCGGGGCAGGTCCAGCGGGAGCCGATTGCGCAGGCGCTGCCGGGGCCGGTTTTGCAGGGGCCTCCTTGCTCACGGGCGCCTCTTTCACGACCGAGCCCACCGATATGTGGGCCGAGTTCATCGCCAGGTACAGCGAGGTCAGCATGAATATCGCTGCCGCCGCCGCGGTGAGCTTGGACAGAAAAGTCCCCGCCCCGCGTGAACCGAAAAGTGTCGAAGAGCCGCCGCCCCCGAACGCGGCCCCTATCTCCGCGCCCTTGCCGGTCTGGAGCAGCACTATTAGTATGAGCGCCACGCAGACCAGCAGGTGCAGTACAAGTACGAACGTAACCATCTTTGAAATACCTCCGATAATAATTGCCGGATGCCCGGCTGTTGTTGCTTTGCTATTTGAAATTGACCAGCGCCGAGAACGAGTCCGCTTTAAGCGAGGCCCCGCCTACCAGTGCGCCGTCTATATCCTCCATGCCCATCAGCTCGGACACGTTGTCCGGCTTGACGCTGCCGCCGTACTGTATACGAACCTCGGATGAGACACCGCCGCCATACGCGGTAGTAAGCCAGCCCCGTATGAAGGCATGCACTTCCTGGGCCTGCGCCGGGGTAGCCGTCTTCCCTGTCCCTATCGCCCAGACCGGCTCGTAGGCAATGACCACACTACCCATCTGTGCGGCGGATATACCCGAGAGCCCGCCCGAGAGCTGCCGCTCTATTACCTTGAAGGCGTCGCCCTTTTCACGCTCGTCGAGCGTCTCACCGACGCACATGATAGGCATGAGGCCGTTTGCAAACGCCGCCTTGACCTTAAGGTTTACCGATCCGTCCGTTTCGCCGAAGTACTGCCGCCTCTCGGAGTGGCCTATTATGACGTATGCGCAGCCTGCGTCTTTCAGCATGGCGGCCGAGACCTCGCCCGTGAACGCGCCCTTGGGCTCATGGTGCATGTTCTGGCCCGCGAGCTTGATGCCCGTCCCGTCCATTAGCACCGCCAGAGGCAGTATGGCCGTAAAAGGAGGCGCAACCACCACCTCCACACCGTCCTTGTTGGAGCAGGAAGGCATAAAGCCCTTTACGAGCTCTACGGCCTCGGGTACGGTCATATGCATCTTCCAGTTCCCTGCTATGATGGGTGTCCTTGCCATAACGGAGAAGTTTATGGTCTCAAGGCACCCATGTCAAGAAAAAAAGATTGGACGGGTGTTTACTTTTTGGCCGATATGCCTGTATAATAAGTGGAAAATCAAAGGCGAGGGGGTTCTCCATGTTAAAGGTGGGTCTGACTGGCGGCATAGGCTGCGGCAAGAGCTCCGTTTCCGCCATATTAAGGGAGCTTGGCGCCCGGGTCATAGACGCGGACGTGCTGGCAAGGGAGGCGCTCGGGCCGGACAGGCCCGCCTACCACGAGGTGGTGCACGCGTTCGGCAAGCGGGTGCTGGGCTCGGACGGGCGTATCGACAGGAGGGCCCTTGCGGACGTCGTGTTCAGGGACGAGCAAAAGAGGCATCTGCTCGAATCCATCGTCCACCCGAGGGTACTGGAGGAAGAGGCCCGCATCGCCTCTGAGATGGCGGAAGGCGAGCCCCACTCCGTAGTTGTGTTCGACGCGGCGCTCCTAATAGAGGCCGGCGCCCATACGCGTATGAACAGGGTAATAGTGGTCTCCTGCACCGAGGAGACCCAGATACGGAGGCTCGTAGAGGGCGGCGGGATTACCGAAGAGGAGGCCCGCCTGAGGGTTGGGGCGCAGATGCCGACCGTGCAAAAAATACGGTATGCGGACTACGTGGTGGACAATGAGGGAAGCATGGAGGAAACAAGGCGGCAGGTGGAGGAGATTTACCGGGAACTCAAACAATACGTTTGACTTTCACGCCTTTTTTTAATAGACTAAAGCTTTACGGCACCGGAATAATTTGGTGCGAGCAAGCGCCAAAGGAGGGCTTTTTACATTTGAAGAAGACCGGCATGGTGCGTAAGGCGGTCTTCCCGGCCGCGGGTCTGGGCACCCGTTTTCTGCCCGCCACCAAGGCGTCCCCCAAGGAGATGCTGCCGCTGGTGGACAAGCCGCTCATCCAGTACGGCGTCGAGGAGGTTATCGCCTCCGGGGTGGAGGACGTCGTCATAATCACCGGGCGCGGCAAGAGGGCCATCGAGGACCACTTCGACATATCCTATGAGCTGGAACACGAACTCAGGGAAAAGAAGAAATACAAGCTGCTCGAAGAGGTGGAACGGATCTCCAGCATGGTTGACTTCAGCTACATCCGCCAGAGGAAGGCGTTGGGGCTGGGCCATGCGGTGCTCTGCGCCGAGAAGGCGGTGAACGGCGAGCCGTTCGCGGTCATTCTGAGCGACGACATAATAGACTCCAAGGTCCCGGTCACGAAACAGCTTATCAAGGTCTACGAGAAGTACAAAAACCCCGTTGTGGCCATCTGCGAGGTGGACTGGGACGAAGTATCGAATTACGGCGTCATAGAGGGCGAGGAGGTCGAGCCGGGGGTCTACCGCATAAAGGACATGGTAGAGAAGCCACAGGCGGGGAAGGCCCCGTCCAACCTCGCTATAATAGGCCGGTACATCCTCACGCCTGACATCTTCGGCGCACTTAAGGATACGGGCCCCGGCAGGGGCGGCGAGATACAGCTCACGGACGGGCTTCGGCAACTCATGAGGAAAAGGCCGGTCTACGCATACAAGTTCAAGGGCACCCGCTACGACGCGGGTGACAAGCTGGGGTTCCTGAAGGCCACGGTGGAGTATGCGCTCAGGGACCGTTCGCTGGGCGAGGGGTTCAGGGATTACCTCAAGGGGCTCAAGCTGTAAGGGTCGGCGGGCATTGATGCCGGGAGGTGTGGGTTGGCAGTCAAGAGGCGCGGCGTAACCGCCAGTTTCATGGGCGAAGAGTTCAAGAAGCTTATAAAGGCCATCGAGGTCGAGGCGAAGAGCTCGCTTGTGCTGGGCGAGACCGGCGGGCCCCTGCTGGACCTCTACGAGACCGCGGACGCCCTGGTGATAGAGGCCGACATACCGGGCATAGACCCGGACGACGTCGAGATAAGCGTGCTGAACGACCTGCTCACCATAGAGGGCATAAAGAGGGAGCGCATAGAAGAGGACGAGAAGATAAACTACCTCTGCATGGAGCGCTCCTTCGAGACGTTCAGGAGGATAATCAAGGTATCCGTGCCGTTCAACCCGAAGAAGGCGAAGGCGCAGTACTCCAGGGGCGTTTTGAAGGTCACCTTCCCCAAGGTGAAGGACAAGAGGGGCGAGGTAGTGAGGGTCAAGGTCGAAAAGGATTAGATTTTCCGTAGTTCTCCATAAAAAATTCCAAGGAGGCCATACACGTGGCGGAGATTAGCGATAACCAGGAAGGACAGCCGGTAGAGGTTCCAGACAGGCTTCCGCTCCTTCCCATCAGGGACATAGTGATATTCCCCTACATGATACTCCCGCTTTTCGTGGGCAGGGACATGTCCATCAAGGCGATTGACGACGCGCTCTCTGGCAACAGGATGATACTGCTCGCCGCGCAGAAGGACCTGAACACCGAGAACCCGGAGCCGGGCGACCTGTACGCGGTCGGCACCGTCGGGATGATAATGCGCATGCTGAAGCTCCCGGACGGCAGGGTGAAGATACTGGTGCAGGGCATAGCCAAGGCGAGGATAGCCAAGTACGTGCAGACAGAGCCGTACTTCGTGGTGGACATAGAGAAGCTGCCCGAGCCCAAGGCCGAGAAGGTCTCGCTCGAGGTCGAGGCCCTGATGCGAAACGTCAAGGAGCAGCTCGAGAAGATGAACTCGCTCGGCAAGATGGTACTGCCCGACATCATGGTCATAGTGGAGAACATAGACGACCCGGGCAAGCTCGCAGACCTGGTCGCATCGAACCTCGGACTGAAGGTAGAGACCGCGCAGGAGGTGCTCGAGATACTGGAGCCCAGGGAGAGGCTCATGAAGGTGAACGAGATCATCTCCAAGGAGCTCGAGGTCCTGACGATGCAGCAGAAGATACAGGCCGACGCGCGCGGCGAGATAGACAAGAGCCAGCGCGAGTACTTCCTCCGGGAACAGCTGAAGGCCATACAGAAGGAACTCGGAGAGGTGGACGAGCGCACCGAGGACATAAGCGAGCTGAGGAAGAAGCTGGAAGAGGCCGCCATGCCCGAGAAGGTGAAGGCGGAGGTGGACAAGCAGTTAAAGCGCCTCGAGAGGATGCACCCGGACGCGGCCGAGTCGGGCGTTATACGCACCTACGTAGAGACCATGGTCGAGCTTCCCTGGTCGAAGCTTACGCAGGACAACCTGGACATCAAGGGCGCGAAGAAGGTGCTGGACGAGGACCACTACGACCTGGAGAAGGTCAAGGAGAGGATACTGGAGTACCTGGCCGTCAGAAAGCTCAAGGAGAAGCTGAAAGGTCCGATACTCTGCTTCGTCGGGCCGCCCGGCGTAGGCAAGACCTCGCTCGGCAAGTCCATAGCCAGGGCCCTGGGCCGCGAGTTTTTCAGGATGTCGTTAGGCGGCGTACGTGACGAGGCCGAGATAAGGGGCCACAGGCGCACCTACGTGGGCGCGCTCCCCGGCAGGATTATACAGGGGATAAAACAGTGCGGCACGAACAACCCGGTCTTCATGCTCGACGAGGTGGACAAGGTTGGCGCGGATTTCAGGGGCGACCCGTCCGCCGCGCTGCTCGAAGTGCTCGACCCCGAGCAGAACTTCGCATTCGTGGACCACTACCTTGCGGTGCCGTTCGACCTCTCTAACGTCATGTTCATTACCACGGCCAACCTGGTGGACCCGATAATCCCTGCCCTCAAGGACAGGATGGAGGTCATACACCTGGCGGGCTATACCGAGGAGGAGAAGCTAGGCATCGCCAAGACCTACCTCGTCCCCAGGCAGATGAAGGAGAACGGGATAACCGAGGCCGACCTCCGCATATCCGACCAGGCGCTCATGGCGATAATAAGCCAGTACACCAGGGAGTCGGGCCTGAGGAACCTCGAACGCGAGATAGCCAACGTATGCCGCAAGGTGGCGCGCAAGATTGCCGAGGGACGAAAGACGGTAGTGAACCTGTCGGCCTCCGACGTGCCCAAATACCTCGGGCCGCCCAGATACCTCCCTGAGGAGGAGCGCGAGAAGGACGAGGTAGGCGTGTCGACCGGGCTCGCATGGACGGAGACCGGCGGCGACATCCTGTACATAGAGGCGACCACCATGAAGGGCAAGGGCGGGCTGACCCTTACGGGCCACCTGGGCGAGGTGATGAAGGAGTCGGCTCAGGCCGCGCTCTCCTACGTGCGCTCGCGCGCACCCCAGCTCGGCATCAAGGAGGACGTCTTCGGCAAGATAGACATACACATACACGTGCCGGCCGGGGCCATCCCGAAGGACGGCCCCTCCGCGGGCGTGACCATAGCGACCGCCATAACCTCCGCGCTCACGGGGCGGCCTGTCAACAAGGACGTCGCCATGACGGGCGAGGTCACCCTGCGCGGCCGGGTGCTCCCGATAGGCGGGCTCAAGGAAAAGACGCTCGCGGCGAGGCGTGCGGGCATCAAGACCGTGATAGTGCCCAAACGCAACAACAAGGACCTGGAAGACATACCCAAGATAGTGAAGAAGAGCCTCAACTTCGTACTGGCCGACCACATGGACGACGTCCTGGAGGTTGCCCTGGTCAAAAAATGAGGGTATCGAGGATAGGCGAGTTCGGGGCCATCGAGCGTGCGGCGGGCATCTGCAAAAGGCACGGCCGCGAGGTGGCCGTCGGCATAGGCGACGACGCCGCGGCATACACCGCGCACAAGGACGGTCTCCAGCTCGTCACCACGGACATGCTGGTCGAGGGGGTGCACTTCGACCTCTCGTATACCGGTTTCAGGGATTTGGGCCACAAGGCACTGGCGGCCAACCTGAGCGACATAGCGGCGATGGGCGGCCGGCCGCGCTACTACCTCATATCGCTGGCCCTTCCGGAAGATTTCAGGGTCGAGGACATCGAAGAGCTTTACAGGGGAATGGAGGCGATGGCCTCCACACACGGCGTCCGGGCGATTGGCGGGGACACCTGCTCCTCTGTCGGCCCAGTGGTAATAAACATAACGGCCATAGGCGAGACGGCCTCAAAGAAAGCGGTCACTCGCGCAGGAGCAAGGCCCGGCGATGACATATACGTTACCGGCACCTTGGGCGACTCCGCCGGTGGGCTTGAACTTTTAAAGGCAGGGGTCAGTGGGCCGGAGTACCTCATCTCGCGGCACCTGACGCCGACACCGCGTGTGAAGGCCGGCATTCTCCTTGCCGGGGCGGGGCTTGCCACCTCTATGATAGACATCAGCGACGGGCTGTCCTCCGACATGGGCCATATACTTGCCCTGAGCGGGGTGGGTGCGGTGATACACAAGGAAAACATCCCGGTGTCGGACGAGCTTTTAAGCGAGTTCGGCAAGTCCCGCGCATTGAAATTTGCGCTCCACGGAGGCGAGGACTACGAGCTTTTGTTCACGGCCCGCCCGCGTGCGAGGAAGACTATAATGGGACTTGAGAGGCGTGCCCGGACCTCGTTCACCCTTATAGGGAGCGTAACGGAGGGCGGCGGAGCGCTGATAGAGTCCGCCGGCGGCAAGAGGGCTGTGCTGCCGCCGAAAGGATATGAGCACTTCAGGAAATGATTCCCAGGAAGATAAGAGAAGCCCTTCACCATATCCTGCACCTGGACGAGACCCCTCACGTCCTTGCGAAGTCCCTCGCAGTCGGGGTGTTCGTGGCGTTCACCCCTTTTATGGGCCTGCATACCGTGCTCGTGCTTATACTTGCCTGGGCGCTCCGACTGAACAAGGCCGTGGCCCTCACGGGCACCTTCGTAAACAACCCATGGACCATCGCCTTCATATTCGTAGGGCCGACATGGGCGACGGTTGCGGCCATGCGCTCCATGGGCGTGGATATGCCGCCGTTCAACTACGACGTCGTCACGGGCCACTTCATGAACGCGATGGAGCAGTACAAGATATGGCAGCCTGTGTTCTGGAAGACGTTCCTCATGGAGTTCAAGCCCTATCTGCACGCGTTTTTGATAGGCACTGCGCTGGCAGGGCTCGCGGCCGCGTTCGTGTCATACGGGGTCTCCTTCCTGGGAATACACTATTATCGCATGGAGAAGGCCAAACTGAAGAAGAAAAAGGCGGAGGTATGACGGCGGTGCACTGTACATGGTAAGCGTAATAATACCCGCATACAACGAGGCCGGCGCTATAGTGGGCGTAGTGGAGAAGATACGCTCCGTGATGGACACCGCGGGCCATCCCTACGAGATAATAGTGGTGGACGACGGCTCGGCCGACGGCACGGCCGCAAGCCTCATTGGGCAGGACGTTGTAATCCTTACGCACCCCGAGAACAAGGGGTACGGGGCGTCGCTGAAGGCCGGCATCCGGAGCGCGAAGGGCGACATAATAGTAATCACCGACGCGGACGGCACGTACCCGTCTGAGTCCATGCCTGAGCTTGTCAAGGCGGTGCACGAGGACGGATACGACATGGCCGTCGGGGCCAGGACGGGGCGCGACGTCAACATACCGCTCCTTCGGCGTCCGGCGAAATTCATCCTCAAGAAGCTCTCGGACTACCTCTCGGAGACGAAGATACCTGACATAAATTCCGGCCTCCGTGCCTTCAAAAAAGACCTGGCGCTCAAGTACTTCCACCTCCTGCCGCAAGGGTTCTCTTTCACCACCACTATAACCCTGGCACTCCTGTCGGACGGGTACAACGTCAAATACATGCCGATAAATTACCTCTCCCGCAAGGGCGGCAAGTCCAAGATAAAGCCGTTTCGGGACTTCACCAATTTCGCGCTGTTGATTATCAGGGTGATATGCTACTTCAACCCCCTAAAGGTCTTCCTGCCGGTAAGCCTGCTGTTCCTGGCCCTGGGCGGTTACCACATCGTAGAGACCCTGGTGCTTTACAGAAGGGTCACCGAGGCGGGGCTGCTCGCGGTGCTGCTCGGCTTCCAGATAGGTTTCATAGGCCTCATCGCCGACGTCATGGTCCGGAGGGACAGGTGGGTGAGATGAGGGTTCTGCTGGTCAACCCCCCTCAGAAAAACCTTATAACAAACAACATACCGGCCGTCGTGGACGAGGAGCGCGGCTACAACCCGCCGCTGGGGCTGCTCTATGTCGCGGCCTATGCCCGGAAAAACACGCCCCACGAGATAAGGGTGCTTGACGCCGTGGTCGAGGAACTCGATTACCCGGAACTCAAGCGGAGGATAGAGGCCGAGAGGCCGGACGTGGTAGGGGTGACCGCTACGACGTTCACGCTTGTGGACGCGGTAGAGATAATCAGGGCCGTAAAAGAGATAAACCGTGAAATCGCGGTTGTACTGGGCGGGCCGCACCCATACATATATCCCGAGGAGTCCATCAACCTGCCCGGAGTGGACTTCCTTGTGATAGGCGAGGGCGAGGCCGCCTTTTCGGGACTGCTGAACAACCTGCGCGACCCGGCCGCGCTCAAAAACATACGTGGGCTGGTATTCAGGGAAGGGGACGCGGTGGTCAACACCGGTCCGCCGCCCCTCGTGGACGACCTCGACTCTCTGCCCTTCCCCGCCAGGGACCTCACCCCGTACGGCAGGTACAACTCCCTCATAGCAAAGACGCAGCCGGTTACCACGATGATAACAAGCAGGGGCTGCCCGTATCGGTGCCTCTTTTGCGACAGGCCGCACCTGGGCAAGCGGTTCAGGCCCCGCTCCGCAAGGAACGTAGTTGACGAGATGGAGGCCTGCAAGGACATGGGAATCCGCGAATTCCTGATATACGACGACACGTTCACGGTAGGCAAGGCCAGGGTTATGGAGATATGCAAAGAGATAACGGGGCGCGGCCTGAAGGTGGGCTGGGACGTCCGGGCACGCGTGGATACCATAACACAGGAAATGCTTGTTGCTATGAAGGGAGCCGGCTGCGAGCGCATACACTACGGCGTCGAGGCCGGAAGCCCGGAGGTCATTGAGACGCTCAGGAAGGGCATCACCCTGGAGCAGGTCAGGAGGGTATTCAGACAGACGAAGGAGGCGGGCATATCCACGCTTGCATACTTCATGATAGGCTCGCCCGGGGAGACGCGTACACAGATGGAGGAGTCGCTACGGCTCGCAGGGGAGCTAAACCCGGACTACCTCCACCTGTCCATAACTACCCCATTTCCGGAGACCGACCTGTACCGGCTCGGTTTCGAGAAGGGCGTCCTGAAGGATGACTACTGGCGGGAATTTGCCAGGTCCCCCAGAAAAGGTTTTGTCCCAAAGGTCTGGGAGGAACACCTTAACCGGGACGAACTGGTGGATCTGCTGCACAGGGGCTACAAGGGTTTCTATCTGAGGCCGGGCTATATACTTAAAAGGCTTTTGCGGGTAAGGTCTTTCAGCGACCTGAAGGCCAAGGCCAGGGCTGGCTTAAAGGTGTTTCGGATATGAGCAAAAACACTCATTTGTAATGAGTGAAAATACTAATCGGTTTATGTAGTAGTGCGCACAGCCTCTTGGCTGCGCAGAAATAACCTGTTGATATATAAGATGTTGTGCTCTTGGCTTGGTTGCGCTTGCATTTATTGCGGCTGGAAGGGGAATTGTAACCAAATAATTTTCAGGCGAACTATTTTCCTAACTTTATCACCATATTGAGTGTCCAGGCGGTAGGGGGCGTGTAAACCGCATAATTATTTGGCATAATTATTGCTTCATCCAATGACTGACGAATGCTGTAATCAGTTAAAATTCCTCTATTACGGGGTTTTAGGTTCGGGCGAAAGGCCTGCAATACTTTTTAGATATTAAAAACTCAACATGAAAAGGCGGTGGATTATGAGAAGAAGGTCAAATCTTCTGTACCTCGCGGGCATCCTGGCAGTAGTGTTCGGCCTGATGGCCGCTCCTTCATCCGGCTGGGCGGCCTACGGGGATTACCTGTCGACCATCACGTCTGGTGGGCTGAGCCAGCCCGCGAAGGTGGCCGTAGACCAGGCAAACGGTGACGTTTACGTCACCGATTCGGGCAACAAGGCGGTCAAGAAGTACAGCTCGGCCGGGGCCTACGTCTCTTCCTTCACCTTGAGCGTCAGCGGCACGCCGGTAGGCATAGCCGTGACAGCCAGCAATATATTCGTGGGCGACGACACAAACAACTGTGTCTGGATATACAACAAGTCCGGCGTGCTTGCCGACCTCTCCGGCACGGGCACGTCCCACAAGCTCGGCGGGGCGGCCGGCACGGCCGTCAGGATGCCGAACTCAGTTACGGTAGCCCCCGCAGGCCACATATTCGTGACGGACGGCGACAACGAGGCCATACTGATATACAACGCGGACGGCTCGTACAACTCCACCTTCGGCGCGGCCGGTAGCGTAAGCTCCGGGACGTCTATACAGGTCTACTACCCCGTCGGCATAGCCATGGCCGACAGCAGTGGCACCAGCACGATAACCCAGAACTTCTACCTGGCCGACCAGGGCAACGGCCGCGTCCAGAAGCTTTCCTATCAGTACGATGCGGCTACCAAAGCTATAACCACCCCCCCCACCTATAGCCTCAGCATAGGTACCAAGGGCGACGCCTTCGGCCAGTTCCTAAGGATAAGCGATGTGGCCTGGGACAACTCAAGGAGGTTAATTGTATTTGATTCCCTCCAGATGGTCGGGCAGGTGTTCTACAACGACGCTCTGACCACGCCGAACCAGGCGTTCAACTACACCGGTACCACAGGGCCTGTACAGGGCTACCTGAACGTCCCGACCGGCGCTGCCGCATATATCACGAGTTCGGGCAGTAAGAAGCTTTACGTTGCCTGTAACCAGGGCAACAGCATAGCGGTTTTCAACGACGTGAATGGTACGCCGCCGACCGTTTCGGTCACTTCACCGGGTTCTACCACAAACATCACCACATGTGCGCAGAGTATTTATACGATCAACTACACCGCGGGAGGCTCGGATACCGCGTGCACCCTATACCTCTTCACCGACAACGACACGACCTGGAGTAGCGGGAGCTATTCCATCGCACCGGGTTCCGGCGAGGCACTTATAGCAGGCCCAATAGCGATATCCGCCGGTGCCGCCACCCCTGGCAGCGTCGGCTGGACCGTAAACAAGGTGCCGGGTACGTACCACATCAGAGGCGTAATTGTGGACTCGAACGGCAACGTCGTTGAGAACTACGCTACAGGCTCTTTAGCAGTGCTCGATTCGAACGCCAACGGCCTCAGCGACATCTTCGAGTCCTGCTACCCGACCGCAAATAATGCCAGCGCAGATACTGACGGCGACGGCCTAACTAACGCACAGGAGCAGGCATTAGGTACCAACCCGACATCTATGGATACTGACGGCGATGGCATCATCGATAGCATAGAAGTCGCCAAGGGTACCGATCCTCTCAATTCGTCGGATGGGCATAACTCTAATCCAGACGTTATGGCGGTATGGTTTATTGACTTCTTCCAGTTTGTGTCTTACTACTTTGTTAACAACACATCGAGCTCGACGGTCATGGTGAACCTGAGCTTCTATAGCAACGACACTCCCCCTGTGCTGGTGGGAGACGCAACCCTTAGCATCGCTCCTCACGAAACTAAATGGATCAGGCCACTTGATTATTCGTTCGTAAACGCCATGCCTTTGCCAATGGGTAGTATGGTTGTCAGAACTAATTCTGCTAACGTCTTGGTTGGTATGGAAGCTTACAACCACACCAATGCAGCGGGTACGGTTGCCGATTATGCGCTTAATACGCCGTTATTAAAGACAGGCGGCACCACTCTGTACAACCCATGGTGGATTGACAATTTCATTGGATATGAGAGCTGGATAACGCTTAACAACCCGACAAATTCGGTTATTAACGCTACGCTCTACTTCTATGATCTAAGCGGCAACCTTAAGGCTACTGCGGGTCCTTTAGCAATACAGCCACACCAGCCGGTGCCTCACCGTCCGATGGAATTCACGACCGAATTTATGGGATCGGTCAAGGTGGAGTGCTCAGGCGGACAGCTGGTCGGGTATGTCGGCAGATACAAGGCGAATGTTAATAATGCGGCGGTCTATGACTTCGGTAGTGCAGATCAGTTTGTCGCATCACCATCGGCTACGCATCTTTATCAGCCAGGGTATAACGACGATGGCACACAGAAAAAGGAGTTCTGGATCACTACATGGAACACCAGCAACTCCCTGCCCGCGCCGCTTACGTTTGACTTCTATACCCAGGCCGGTACGTTTAACAAAACCGACTCAAGCCGGACGTTCGGGCCGCTTCTGGGTGGATCTGGCGCTGTGACCCCAAATACGGCCGCGTATAGGCCCACCGTGGACTATACCGCAACCGCTATGGGCAATATAGACATATCTTCAACCACCCCGGCGCTAATGGGCTATGGTGCACAGATGGATGTCAACTATCTCGACGCTTCTGTATATGATGATGTGTATGCCGCCGAAATGATGAGCGCCCCTGCTGCAGTAATGTACTCTCCGGTGTTTATGGATAATGTCCCGGATCCGCACTTTACTGGTACGTATGAGACGACCCTGATTTGCATGAACCCGGACAAAACCGTTCCGGTCACTGCTGACGTAACGTTCTACAACATGGCAGGGACGCTGTCCACGACCGTAAGTATGAGCTTTGCTCCTCGCACCACGGTTCAGTTCAGACCAAGCACATACGTGGGTTATGGTACTGGAAGTGTCAAGATAGCGGTGACGTCCGGCCCCGGTCTTGTAGGTCTGACTAAGCGGTCTATTAGGGATGCTGCCGATGCAAACGTTCGTGGTGCCGGTTATGCCGAGGAGTTTTTGGTCCCCTAATCAACAGGGCTATAGTAAAGATATGAAAAGGAGGGCCCACGGGTCCTCCTTTTTTTATCGGCACCTTATTTTAATTATTATTGATTAAGGTCAGGCGCTGTGGTAAAATTTAACAAGTAATGAAGAATAGGCTTTATTTAAATGGGTCATGACACGTTTAGGCACTTAGAAAGTGTGTTAAACTATTGTCATGACAAGCAAAAACCGCTATGTAAAATGTTCAAACTTTTCAGAGCCTAAATTTAGGCAAATTGTGAGGCTCTTTTCG
>Ga0334722_10000693_pt1 | contig 47828 bp, 43 predicted proteins | sample C3_bottom_MG_FD_207210 | JGI IMG/M metagenome (GOLD analysis project Ga0334722, IMG submission 207210) | Sediment microbial communities from Yellowstone Lake, YNP, Wyoming, USA - C3_bottom | ecosystem: Environmental > Aquatic > Freshwater > Lake > Sediment | place: USA: Wyoming | collected...
CCTCGCTCGTCGCGACAATGACGCCGACCGTCGTGGCCGCGTTCGAACGCATCCTGAAGTATCGCAAAGTGTCCGCCGTGGCCACCGTCGTCGAGGGACGCTGCAGCGTGTGCGGCGTGCGGATGCGCCCGCAGGCCTACAACGACCTGCGGCGAAACGAGATGCTCTTCCAGTGCGAGAGTTGCCAGCGATTCCTCTACTTCACCGGCCCGCCGCCGGCGCCCAATACCAACCCGCCGGTCGAAGAAGCGTAATGGTCCTCTCGATCGACGGCGGGTCGAGGGGCAATCCCGGCCCCGCCGGTTACGGCGTGTCCGTGGCCGACGCCGAGGGCCACGTGGTCGACGGACTGAGCGGCTTCCTTGGCACCACCACCAACAACGTGGCGGAATACGGCGGGCTGCTGGCGGCATTGCGCTATGCCGTCGAGAAGGGCCTGAGCGACATCACGATCCGATCGGATTCGCAGTTGCTGGTCCGGCAGATGCTCGGGCAATACAAGGTCAAGCATCCGGGCCTGCAGCCGTTGTACGCGGAGGCGAAGCTCCTGGCGCACAAGATCGGGCGCGTGAAATACGTCCACGTCCCGCGCGAGCAGAACACCAAGGCGGATGCGCTCGCCAACCAGGCGATGGATCAGGGAATAGGGTAGGCGATAGGCGATAGGCGATAGGCGTTAGGGAAACACCGGATCACGCTGCCCTAACGACTATCGCCTCTGCCCTGGCGCCTACCGCCGAGCGCCTACCGCCTTAATGATCCCCACCATCCTTCCCGCACGCGGGCCGTCGACCCTGAACGAATGAAACGTCTCGCGGTGGCACGATGTGCACAGGCGTGCGACGTGTATGTGGCCTGCGTCGAGCCCGGCCTTCGCTAACTGATCGGCCACCACCAGCCACATGTCGAGCCAGAGCGGCGGCTCGCCATTGGCGGACACCGGGATCACGCCGGGAACGCCCTGCTCGGCGGGCCGAGTGGGCTGGAGCGTGAGCCAGCGCGAGACGTCTTCGTGAGCGTGCCCGCGCGTCACGAACTCATCCCGCAGCTCTCCGCCCACCCGATAGCAGCACGGACCAATGCTCGGGCCGACGGCGGCCACGAGATCCGCAGGCCGGGCCGAGAACCGCGACGCCATTCGTCCGACTGCCTCGGCCACGATTCCGGCAGCGGCACCTCGCCAGCCCGCGTGCACGACGGCGACGGCACCAGTGCGCCGGTCTGCCATCAGCAGCGGTACGCAGTCGGCCACCTTCACGCACAGCGCTATTGACGAATCGTCACTCACCGACGCATCGGCGGCTGCCCAGTTCCCGTCTTCAGGAGATCCGGCGTGGTCGTTGGAGCCGCGCCGAACCTCCAAGATGTCGCGGCCGTGGAGCTGTTTCAGGCGTACGAGCGACGCGCGGGGCACGCCCAACGCGAGCGCCAGACTCTGCCAACCGTCGCCCGGAACGCCGGGGCCGGCCGGCAGAACGGGACGTCGCGTAGTGAAACAGTGATCGGCCACGCTGGCGAGGGGGACGCAACGGAGCGCTGGCCCCCACGGATAGCGGAGCCACTCGAATGGAAGGGCTGTCTGCGGTTCGGGCATACTACCGTTAGGCGCTGGAAATGAATCAAGGTCACAAGTTGACGCTATGGGCCCGCCATAAGAGACTGTAAGCAAACAACACGTTTATACCCTTGTTTGCGAACAGGCTCTTATGAATATCATCGGTATCGGGATCGACGCCACCGACATTCCGCGCATCAAGCAAGCCATCGACCGGTTCGGCGACCGATTCGTGCAACGCGTCTTTACCGACGAAGAGATCGCCTACTGCTCACGGAAGCACCATTCGGCCCCGTCGTACGCGGCGCGGTTCGCGGCCAAAGAAGCGACGATGAAGGCCCTGGGCACCGGCCTGAGCCGAGGCGTCACGTGGCGCGACATCGAGGTCGTGCGCGGCGGCGGCCCGCCGCGACTGGAGTTGCGCGGCGCCGCGCTGAAGCATTTTGAACGCCTCGGTGCGAACGCGTCCCTGCTGACGCTGACCCATTCTGACGAGCTGGCGCTGGCCCAAGTGCTGCTGATGCGGAACGAGCCCTCGAGGTAGGGTCGTCCCGGGCAACGGCGGTTTCCACGTCCGCCCCTCACTCGTGGTCGTCCCGGGCACCTCGTCGCGGATGACCTCGCAACTCTCCACCAGTCAGGCAGTTCCACCGTACGCGACCAATCGTGCGGGCCGGGCATCTCCCTTGCGATGGCGGGGAGCGTGCCGCGGGCCGGCCACAAGAGACACGCCGGTCAGACGCGCCTGGGGTCACTCACCCATTCCGGCCCGCGCCCACACATCACCGCACGCGATGGCACCCGCGTCAGCACGGCCGGCTGGAGAGAAGCATCATGACCGTCAAGTTCTCACCCAACGACAAGGGCAATCCGCCCGGGAAGCTGGCCGACGCCGAGCTGCACTTCGCGGAAGGGTCGCTCGATGGCCTCAAGCTGATTGGCTTCGGCATCTGGGAGCGCCGGAATGGCAGCGGCCGCAACGTCACGTTCCCGGCGCGAAGCTATTCCGTGAACGGCGAGCGCCGCAGTTTCGCACTGCTTCGGCCGGTGGAGGATGCCACCAGCCAGGACCGGCTGCGGGAAGTCATTCTGCAGGCCTACAACGAGTACGAGGCCCAGTTGGCGGTGGCTGAATAGCGTTCGTGACGCTCAGTCGCGGATGAGGCTGCCGGCCGCTCGCGAGCGCGCCACCAGGCCCTTGGGGCGAACAATGAACGCGTCGATGGCCTTCCCGCTTCGGAACTGGGCCCGTGCGGCCGGGTCGTAGATCCGGCCGTTCACGCCGTCCCGGATGTCGGCCAGCGGTGGCCAGTCCAGGCGGCCAAGGTCGCTCTCTGGGGAGAAGCGGTCGCGGAACTGATCTTCTTCCCAGCTCTCGATCAGGAAATACGGGTGATAACCCGCCCGCTGCAGGTGCGCCACGGCGCGATCGAGCCAGGCCGGATCGAGCCAGTCCCACCGCAGCGTCAGCACGTTTGCGTAGAACCGGAGGCTCCCGCTGTGCTGCACCGTGATCACCACCGAACGCGGCGGGAGATGATCGCCCGCAAATCTGGCGATCCGGACGTAGCGCTGTTCGCCGTCCTGCAGCGAGAACGCCGGTGTGGCCTTGGCGAGCTGGATGTAGCCCACGAGCATCGCGAGGGTTCCCATCGCCGCCAGGGGCACGCGCCACTCAATGGGAAAGCGCGCCACCACCTGGAGCGAGACCCACGTGGCCAGCACCAGCAGCAGGGGGATCGCCGGCAGCAGGAACCGCAGGTACGGCCAGGTGTCGAACGGGGTGTAGACGAGGTAGCACGCCACCACCGCCGCGATGCAGGTAAACGCCTCCGCGAGACCCGGCCACACCGCCGTGCGCGGCGACCCGTCGCTGGCCCGGCGGAGTGCGGCCGTCCACCAGGCCACGAACGGCGCAGCCAGGCCCAGCAGGACGAAGGGCGTCTGCAGGTCCCACATCCAACCCGCGTAGAGCGCGATGTTGGGACGCACGAAGGAGAGGCTGAACAGGCTGCTCGCGCCGCCGTACCCCGACATCAGCGGGTTGCCGTACAGCGTCTGATTCACGGCCAGCGTCAGTGCGAAGGCCAGGCCGAACGGCACGCCGAACTCGACAACGGCGCCACACAGGCTCTTCCAGGAGCGCGTGTGGCGCCAGGATTCGATCAGCACCGCGATCGCCACGCACACGCCGACCGGGATGAGGTTCGGCCGGACGAGCAGCGCCAGTCCGGCCGCTGCCCCGGCGCCAAGGAATCGCCGCCGGACGACGAGCGCCAGCGCGGCCATCCACAGCGCGGTGACGGGCACGTCGCTCATCTGCTGGACGGTCTGGTACAGAAAGATCGGACTGCAGGCCAGGAGGACGGCGGCTATGGCACCGGTCAAGGGGTCGAACGCCGTCCGCGCCCAGAGGTAGGTGCACCAGATCGCCAGGGCTCCGAGCAGCGGCACGACCCAGAACAGGCCTTGTGGACCAAACACCTTGAAGAACACCGCCATCAGCAGGGGCAATCCGACGGAGTACGTCGGCACGATGGCACCTGCCGTGGTCGCGGGCCGATAGCCCAACGGGGCGTACGTGAAATCCGCGTGGGGCCACGGCGACCAGAGCGCCACCGAGTTATCCTGGACGACGTCGCCCTTGGCCCACAGGACCCCCTCGCTGACGTAGCCGTAGCAATCCGCTCCGCCGGCGACAAAAGCCCCCTTGACGACTCCCGTAGCCAGGATCGCGACGGCAGCGGCGGCGGCGACCCACGGGGCGACTCGCGCGCGGGTATTCCACGCTGCCAGGAGTCTGGCCGCGAACAGCGTGGTGCCGCCGCTCCACAACGCCAGCGCCAGGCTACCCAGGCAGATCCACAGCGGCGTCCACGGCCGCCGGATCCGGACGAGCAGGTCACCGACCGGGATATCGCCGCCGCCCGTCACAAAGACGTATATCGCCAGCACACCGGAGGCGGCGCTGAGTGTCAGCAACGCACGAAGGACGGACGGTGGCTTCATCGATCGGTGGTTCAGGGAAGGCGCCTATGGTTCATTGATCGAGACGACGGGAAGGACGCGTGCGCCACTGGCGGCCGGCCACGAGTCCTGCAGCGACACCGTTCTCGGCGGGACGGTCCACTCGGCGCGCAGGCTCTTCTGGTACTCGGTCCGGTAGAACGCCGTCTTCAGCCCGCCGTCGATGATATCCCACGGGAGCAGCGTGTCATCGCTCCGGTCGCGGAAGACGTAGAAGTCGGCGTCAAGCCCGGCCTCGGCCAGCGCCGCGCGCCACTGGCCGCCGTTGCGTTCGGCCGCCACGATGGCCGCGGCCACCCGGCGATCGCCCAGCGAGAGCAGCGCCTGGTAGAACGAGGTCCGCTCCGACTTGAGCGAAAAGTGCACGTTGTCGAGGCCCGCCACGAGCGAGCGCAATCGCTTGATCTTCCGCTCGATGATCTTCGGGTCCTCCATCGGCATCCATTGGTACGCCGTGCCGGGCTTGGGCACCAGCGGGTTCACGCTGGCGCTGATCGTGCCCACCCGGCCCCGCGGCCTGGCGTACTTCATCATCCGCTCGCGAATCGCCACGGTCAGGTCCCGGATGGCCTCCAGGTCGGCGTCCTCTTCGGTGGGCAACCCGATCATGTAGTAGAGCTTCAGGCTCTCGAACCCGGCGGCAAAGATCCGGTCCGCGCGCTCGACGATGTCGTCGTTGGTCATCGATTTGTTGATCACGCGGCGCAGCCGATCCGAACCGGCCTCTGGCGCGATCGTCAGCGATCGTTCCCCGCTCGCCCGGAGCAGCCGGACGATCGGCTCCGTCAGGTCGTCGATGCGCAGCGATGCGGGACTGATCTGGTAGCCCATCTCGATCAGCCCTGTCAGCAACCGCTCGATCTCCGGGTGGTCGCAGAGCGCGATGGACACCAGGCCGATGCGTTGCGCGTGGGGACGAGCGGCCCGGGCGATCTCGAGTATGCGGTCGGCCGGGAATGCGCGCACGGGCAGGTAGTTGTAGCCGGCCCAGCAGAAGCGGCACAGGTTCGCGCACCCGCGCACGACCTCCACGAGCAGTCGCGACCCGAATTCCGTCTCGGGCGTGAAGATGCTGGTGGCGGGCGGCTCCACCATGTCCGCGGCGGCCTGGGCGGCCTTGCGCACGGGGAACGTGGCCGGGTGGCCAGGTGTCGGCTCAACCCGTTCGATCGTGCCCCCGGCACCGTAGTGCACGTCGAAGTGCGACGGGACGTAGAAGCCGCGCTCGGTCGAGAGCGCGTCGAGCAGCCCGGACCGATCACCGGACGCCACCATGTGCTCCACCAGTTTCGGCACGAGCACTTCCCCCTCGCCCGCAGCCACCACATCCACGAATGGAGCCAGCGGTTCGGGGTTGAGAAACGTGATGGCGCCGCCAAGCAGGACCAGCGGATGCCGCTCCTCCCGCTCGGCCGCAAACACCGGGAGACCTGCGAGCCGAAGCATGGTCACGACGTTGGTGTAATCCCACTCGAACGAGACCGAGAACGCCAGCACGTCGAACTCGCCGACGGGAGTCTGCGACTCCAGGGTCGCCAGGGCGGCCGGGCGATCGAGGGCGGCGGCGATCTCCTGCTTCGGGGGCAGAAACACCCGTTCGCAGACCACGCCGTCGAGGCTGTTGAAGAGCTTGTACACCGTCTGGAAGCCCAGGCTGGACATCCCGACGAAGTAGGAATTCGGAAACGCCAGCGCCACGCGCAGGCGACCGGCGTGGGGTTTGCGAACGAACCCCACCTCGGAAGCGAGGAGGTCCCGTGCCCGATCCCGGCCTGATGGTGGACGCATGTCAGATGGACAACCCGGTTATCGGCAGTTTCCACAGGGAAGCGCCGCTCGTGCGACACCTGGTGCTCAGGCGGCGGCGTTGCAGATGGCCGGGGTGGTACGCAGTGTACCATGCGCCGCCGGCCCTCCCGGTTCATCCGGGGCGAGCCCGCGGCGCCGTGGCTGACGCGGACGGCTACGCCTGCTTTAGGCGGCGCATGAACGCCGGGACGTCGATCGCCTCGGCCGTAGCGGCGGCGGCAGCATCGCCGTCGGCCTGAATGGCCGCCTGCTCCGGCGCGATGCCCGCGTGCACGGGCATGCCGATCCCGTAGCGCCGGCCGAGGGTCAGCCCGCTCACGTTGATGCTGGCGCCGATCCCCTGCTGGCGCTCGAGCCAGCTGCTGTAGTGCGTCAGGTCGACAGGGGTGCGGCCCTGCGTGCCGGGCACCACCTGCCGTGCGCCGTCCCGGTTGAAGCCGGTGGCGATCACGGTGATCTTGACCCGGCCCTCGAGCGCCGGATCGATCACCGCCCCGAAGATGATGTTGGCGTCCTCGTGGGCCGCTTCCTGCACGATCGACGACGCCTCGCTGACTTCCATCAGCGACAGGTCGGATCCACCGGTCACGTTGATGATGACGCCCCTCGCGCCCTCGATCGACGCCTCCTCGAGCAGCGGGCTGGAGATGGCCGTCCTGGCGGCCTGGACCGCGCGCGTGCTGCCCTCGCCGATGCCGGTCCCCATCACCGCGACCCCCATCCCGGTGAGGATCGTCTTCACGTCGGCGAAGTCGAGATTGATCAGGCCCGGGACCAGGATCAGATCGGAAATGCCCTGGATGGCCTGCCGCAGCACGTCGTCGGCCGTCGAGAAGGCATCGATCAGCGGCTTGTCGCGCGCGATGGTGGCCAGCAGTTTCTCGTTGGGAATCGTGATGATGCTGTCGACCCGGTCGCGCAGTTCCACCAGCCCGGCCTCGGCCTGAACCATGCGCCGGCGGCCTTCGAACTTGAACGGCCGCGTGACCACCGCAATGGTCAGCGCCCCGAGTTCAGCCGCCAGCGCCGCGATCACCGGTGCCGCGCCCGTGCCGGTCCCGCCGCCGAGGCCCGTCGTCACGAACACGAGGTCGGCGCCGTCGATGGCCTGGATGATCCGCTCGGTATCCTCGAGGGCCGCCTGCCGGCCGACGTTCGGATCCGCGCCGGCGCCCAGCCCCTTGGTGAGCTTCTCGCCGAGCTGGATCTTCGTGGGCGCCGGGCTTTGCCTGAGCGCCTGGACGTCGGTGTTGGCGACGATGAACTCGACGCCGGTAAAGCCTTCCCGCACCATGCGGTTGACGGCATTGCTGCCGCCGCCGCCGACGCCGATCACCTTGATCCGCGCCCCGCCGTGCGGCGGGTCGTCGATCGTCAGGCGGAGCGGCGCGTTGGCGCGCCGCTCGTCGTTGGTGGGCATGGTGTCAGTCGGGTTCGGCATCAACGGCCTCCACTCATCTTGGGATCGGGGTTCGCCAGCGGACGCGCCTGGCTATCCGCGCTGGTCATTCATGAACAGGAAACTTCTAAACACGCCTATCAAACTGTCGGTCAGCCGGCCGAACGACGTCGGCCCGGCATGATCGCGCCCTGGGGCACGCTGGTCGCGGGCCCGCAGCAGCAGCCCGACGGCGGTGGCAAACGACGGGTTGTCGATGTGATCGGCCAGCCCGCCAATGCCCGACGGCATGCCGCGGCGCACGGGCAGGTCGAAGATCTGCTCCGCGATGTCGGGCATCCCGTCGAGGTTCGCCGCGCCGCCGGTGAGGACGATCCCGGCGTTCAGCGACTTCTCGTAGCCCGCCCGGTCGATCTCGTCCCAGACCAGGTGGAACATCTCTTCGGCTCTCGGCTGGATCACCTCCGAGAGGATGCGCCTGGCCATCGTCCGCGCCGGGCGCCCGCCCACGCTGGCCACGTCCATCACCTCGTCGTCGCCCACGAGCGTCGACAGCGCGCAGCCGCACCGGCGCTTGAGCTTCTCGGCCTCGGGAATCGGCATCCGCAGCCCGACGGCGATGTCGTTGGTGAAGTGGTCGCCGCCAATCGGGATGACCGCGGTGTGCCACAGGAACCCACGCTCGTAGATGGCGAGGTCCGTGGTGCCGCCGCCGATGTCGATAACGGCCACGCCGAGGTCCTTCTCCTCGGGCGTCAGCACGGCTTCGCTCGCGGCGAGCTGTTCCAGCACGGACTCCTTCACGCTGACGCCGGCGCGGTTCACGCACGCCACGAGGTTCTGCGTGGCGCTGGCGCCGCCGGTGACGATGTGGACGTTGACTTCGAGGCGGGCGCCGAGCATGCCCACCGGGTCACCGATGCCGTCCTCTTCGTCAACGACGAAGTCCTGCGGGAGCACGTGGATGATCTCGCGTCCGCTCGGCAGGCTGACCGCGCGCGCGGCGTCGATCGCGCGCCGGACGTCGTCGCGGGTGATCTCGCGATTCTTGCCGGCCACCGCCACCACCCCGCGGCTGTTGAAGCCCTTGATGTGGGTACCGGACAGGCCGAGGTAGACGTTGTCGATCTCCACGCCGGCCGTCAGCTCCGCCTCCTCGATCGCCTTGCGGATCGATTCGACGGCGGCCTCGAGGTTCACGACGGCGCCGCGCCGGATGCCCTGCGACTCGGCGACGCCGAGGCCGATGATGCTGACCTCCTGCCCGTCGTGGCATTCCCCGACGATGGCCGCCACCTTCGAGGTGCCGATATCGAGCCCGACCAGATGTCGCTCTCTGCGTCTCACTCGTCCTCCGCTCGTTTGCTAATCCCGGGGCTCACTTGCGTTGAGCATCTTCACCCCGGGCACGCGGGCTGAAGCCCGCGCGCTACATTCCCGGCGCATCATCGACACAACTGAGCGCCGGGCTTAGTGCCGCTCCGCCGGTTCACGCACACCGGACGGGACGACACGCTTGCCGGAAACTGCCGGCGCATGGGTCGGGCCCACATAGACCCGCTCACCGAACCTGAGATCCACGTAGTCGATCGCGGGGACGCGCTGCCGGAGCGTGGCCTGCAGGTCGACGTACGACTGCAGCCGTTCCGCAAAGCTGGTGTCGCCGAGGCGCACCACCGCGGAATCGCCGTCGAGAATCACGTGCACGTCGTGCGGATCGTTGACTAGAATCTGCGAGACGCGCTGCGCCAGCGCCGGGTGAGGCCTCAGGTCGGCCATCAACCGTTCCACCGCCCGCGCGCGGACGCGGTCGATGGCCGGCCGCGGCGACGACGTGTCGCGCACCAGGCCGTCGATCACGGGCAGGTTCAGGTCCGCGTAGCGCGGGCCGAACTCGTCGATGGTGCCGGCGGCATCCACCAGGTACAGCTCCTTGCCGATGCGGGCCATGCCGAACGGCGAACGCTCGCGGATCTCCACCTCGATGGTCGACGGCAGGCGGCGGTGCAGGGTGGCATCCGACACCCACGGCGATGCGAGCAGCCGCGATCGCCACCGCTCGAGGTCCACCGCCAGCACGCTTTCGCCGCGCAGGCCCTCCACGAGGACCGCGATCTCGGTGGCCGGCACGCGCAGGTTGCCCACGACCTGGATGTGCTGCACGCGCAGCCAGCGCGCGTCGTTGAAGGAGCGCGCCACCCAGTAGCCGGACCCGACCAGCACGGCGGCCACGGCCACGATGCGCGCGACCTTGATGATCGGCCTGAGACGCAGCCGCCGGCGCCGCGGCGTGTGCACGTGGCTGCGAAGGAAGCGCCGATCGGCCGGTACGGTGATGGCCATGTCAGCCGCGCCCTCCCGCCACCTGCTCCAGCGCGGCGACGAGCTTGTCGCCGACGCCGCCGATCGACCCGGCGCCCAGCGTGAGCACGGCGTCACCCGGCCTGACCGTCTGCATCACCGCCGGCACCAGGTCCGCCACGGCCTTGACGACGGTGACGGGCCTCCGCAGGTGCGGATTGATCGCGGCGGCGAGCGCTTCCACGGTGATGCCCGGGATCGGGTCCTCGCTCGCGGCATAAATGTCCGTCAGGATCACCTCGTCGGCCTGCTGGAGCGCCGGCCCGAAGTCGTTGATCAGGCGCGCGGTCCGCGAGTAGCGGTGCGGCTGGAACACGACAACGAGGCGCCGGTTCAGCGTGGCGCGCGCCGCACCCATCACCGCGGCAATCTCCGTGGGGTGGTGGGCGTAGTCATCGATCACGAGCACGCCGCCCGCCTCGCCGCGTTGCTGGAACCGCCGGTCGGCGCCCTTGAATTCCCCGAGCGACGCCGCGGCCTCCGCCAGCGGCACGTCCAGCTCGAGTCCCACCGCCAGGGCGGCCAGCGCGTTCAGCAGGTTGTGGCGGCCCGGCGTGCGCAGGCGCAGTTCGCACGTGGACGCCGTGCCGCGCGCACCGCTGCCGAGGCCCGCCAGCCACGCCGGGTTGATGTCGACGCGGCAGGACCACACGCCGTCGGTCACGCGCAGCTCGGACCCGCGAACGTCGGCCGATTCCACGTCGAACCCGTAGCTGACCACGCGCCGGGTCATCTGCGGCACGAGCGCGCGCACGTGCGGGTCGTCCACGCAGGCGATGACCGCCCCGTAGAACGGGACCTTGTTGGCGAAGTCGAGAAACGCCCCGCAGAGGTCGTCGAACCCGCGGTACGCTTCCATGTGTTCGTGGTCGATGTTCGTAATCACCGCGACGGACGGCGAGAGCCGGAGAAACGATCGATCGCTCTCGTCCGCCTCCACCACCATGTAATGCCCCTGGCCCAGCCGCGCGTTGCTGCCGAACGCGCTCAGTTTGCCGCCGATCACCGCCGTGGGATCGAGACCCGCCCGCTCCAGCAGGACCGCGATCATCGAGGTCGTGGTGGTCTTGCCGTGCGCGCCGGCCACCGCGATGCCGAACCGGAGCCGCATCAATTCGGCGAGCATCTCGGCGCGCGGGATGACCGGGATGCGCCGCCGGTGCGCCTCGACCAGTTCCGGGTTCTCCGCGCGCACGGCGGACGAATACACCACGACGTCGGCGTCGCCCACGTGGCCGGCGGCATGACCGAGGGCCACGCGCACGCCGAGTCGGGCGAGGCGATCGGTGATCTCCGTCGCCTTCTGGTCGGACCCGCTGACGGCGTAGCCCAGATTGACCAGCAGCTCGGCAATCCCGCTCATGCCGATCCCGCCGACGGCGACGAAGTGCACGCGCTCGGTGCGTCCCAGCATCTTCTCGCCTACCCCTCGGCCGACGCTTGTTGCGAAATGTTCAACAGCACACCCATACCCGCCAGGCTTACGATCAGCGACGACCCGCCCGCGCTGATGAGCGGCAGCGCGATGCCCTTCGTGGGCAGCATGCCCAGCACGATGCTCATGTTCAGGAACGCCTGCAGGCCGATCATGATGGTCAGGCCGAGCGCCAGCAGCGATCCAAACGCGTCCGGCGCGCGGAACGACACGCGCAATCCCCGCCAGGTGATGATCGCGAACCCGGCCAGTAGCAGCGACGCGCCGACCAGGCCCAGTTCCTCGGCTGTCACCGCGAAGATGAAGTCACTGTGCGGGTACGGCAGGTACTGCATCTTCTGGACGCTCTCCCCGAGCCCGCGACCCGTGATGCCGCCGGTGCCGACCGCAATCAGCGACTGCAGGATCTGGAAGCCATCGCCCTGCGGGTCCAGATCCGGGTTGAGGAAGATCAGCAGCCGCTTCACCCGGTAGGCCTCCTTGAGCGCCAGCACCGCCAGGACGGGCACGCCGATGGCCGTCATGCCGGCGAGGTACTTCAGCGGGAGGCCCGCGGCGAAGATCATCACGGCCACCACGGCCAGGATCGCGATGGTCGTGCCGAGGTCGGGCTCCTTGTAGATGAGCGGCAGCGTGACGGCGAGCGCAGCCGCGATCGGGGCCAGCGCGTAGCGCACGTCCTTGATCCGGTCCATGCGGCGATCGAGCACCGCGGCCGTGAAGATGATGATGGCGATCTTGGCGAACTCGGACGGCTGAATGCCGATGCCGCCCAGCCGGAACCACCGGCGCGCGCCGTTGATCCTCGGCCCGAACACCAGGACGGCCACCAGCGTGACCACGGCCACACCCATCAGCGCCAGGGTGACGCGGGGCAACTGGTAGGCGTGGTAGTCGATGCGCATCGTCGCGGCCATGGCGGCAACGCCGAGCACCGTGAACAGGATCTGCTTGATCAGAAACACGCTGGACTGCGCGTCGTCGAGCGGCTTCAGCATGTTCGACGCGCTGTAGACCATCACCAGCCCGGCAAATGCCAGGATGGTGGTGGTGTAGAACAGCATGCGGTCGGACTTGAGTTTTCTCGCCATATCCGCTCGATCCGCCCTAAGGCGCCGACAATGAACAGGGGCCACAGGCTGACGCTATGGGCCCGCCACAAGGGACTGTCAGCAAACAACACGTTGACGACGTTGTTTGCCAACAGGCTCTAAAGATCCCCGCGCCTGACGCCGACACACCGGAGGACACCGGACTCACCCCAGCGCCTGCGCCGGGGTGTCGGGCCGTCAGCAGTCATCAGTCAGCCCGTGGACCGGGGTGCCAGCTACCCGCACCGGGGCGGTGCGGGGTCCCAGCAGCCAGCGCCCTGGCCCGTTCGAGCCGACTGACGACTGCTCGCGGCCCGACGTGTCTACGCCGCGCCCTCTCCTGCTCCCTGCAACCGCGCGACGGCGTCCTTGAACGCCCGTCCCCGCGCGGCGTAATCCGTGAACATGTCGAAACTGGCGCACCCGGGCGCCAGCAGCACGGTCCCCGTGCCGCCCGCGGCCGCCCGCGCGGCACGCACGGCATCCGTCATCGAGACCGCATCGGCCACCGCCACCGCCGGCGCCAACGCCTCGCGAATGAGCGGCGCGGCTTCGCCGATCGCCACCACCGTGGCGTGACGCGCCACCAGCAGGTCGCGGAGCGATCCGAAGTCGCCGCCCTTGTATCTCCCGCCCATCACCACGACGAGCGTCGCGTCGAACGTGCTGATCGCCTGGCGCACCGCGTCGACGTTGGTCGCCTTCGAATCGTTGACGTACCGCACGCCGGCGATGTCGGCCACCCACTCCATCGCGTGCTCGAGGCCGCGGAACTCGGCCACGGCTTCGGCGATGTGCCGCGCCTCCGCGCCGGCCAGGCGCGTGATCGCCGCCGCCGCCAGGACGTCCGCCAGCAGGTGCGTGCCGAGCAGCCGCACATCGGATGTCCGCATCAGCGGCTGCGAGCCGGCAGCCGTCCGCTCCACGACGAGGCCCTCGGCCACGCTGACGTCCGCACCGGCCGTCGCGTGCAGCGAGAACCGGCGCACCTGCGCGCGGCCCCGGCGGGCCAGTTCGAGCGTGTGCGGATCGTCGGCATTGATGACGGCCCAATCCGATTCCGTCTGGCGCGTGAAGATCCGGGCTTTCGCACCCGCGTATTCCGCAAAGTCGGCGTGGCGATCCAGGTGGTCGGCCGAGAGGTTCAGCAGCGCGGCAATCCACGGATGGAACGTGTCGGCGGTTTCGAGCTGGAAGCTGCTGACTTCGACGACGTGCAGCGAGTCCGGGCGCGAGGCGTCCACCTGGCCGGAGAGGGGCGAGCCGATGTTGCCGCCGACCATCACGTGGCGGCCGGCCCGCTCGAGGATCTTCCCCGTCAACGCGGTCGTCGTGGACTTCCCTTTTGTCCCGGTGATCGCGATGATGCGCCCGCGCAGCCATCGCGACGCCAGTTCGACTTCTCCCACGATCGGGACACCCGCCGCGCGCGCGGCGGCGAACGCCTCGTGGTTGGCCGGCACGCCCGGGCTCAGCACGATCAGGTCCGCCGACTCGAACACCTCCGCGGGATGGGACCCGAGCACCACGCGGACCCCGGCGGCCGCCAGGTCGGCTGCCGCGTCGAGCGCCGGCCGGCGATCGTTGAGCGTGACCTCCGCGCCGCGGCGGACGAGGAGGTGCGCGGCGGCCACGCCACTGCGGGCGCCACCCACCACCACCACGCGCGTGCCACGAACGCTGAATTCGCTCACGATCCGCTGAACTCCGTCCTCAACAGGTCCGACACCACGTCCATCCGGGTACCGCGCGATCCCTTCACGAACACCAGGTCGCCGCCGCGCAGGCCGGCGGCCACCAGGTCTGCCGCGTCGCGGCTGGCGGCCACGTGCGTGACGGCACTCGCGTCCATGCCGGCCTCGATCGCCGCGGTGGCCATCGCTTCCGCCGATGGACCGCCGACGGTGATCAGGCGCCCCACGCCGGCCTGGGCCGCGGCGCGCCCGCAGTCGGCGTGCCACGCGCGGCCCTGCTCGCCGAGCTCGAGCATCTCGCCCAGCACCGCGATGCGCCGCTCGTAGCCGCGCTCCTGCCCCACCACGCCGAGCATCGTCTGGAGCGCGCGCGGGTTCGAGTTGTACGAGTCGTCGACGAGCACGATCCCGTCGCGCAGGCGCCACACCTCGCCGCGGCGCGGCGCCGGCTTCAGCAGCGATGCGCGATCCGCGATGGCGTCGAGCGGGACGCCGAACTGCAGCGCCACGGCCGCTGCCGCGAGCGCATTGGCCAGTTGCCCGCGCCCCATGAGCGGCACTGACATCCGGGTGGTGCCCGCGGGCGTCTTCACCACGGCCGTGGTGCCGAGAATGCCCTGATCGATGACGTCGACGGCAGCCACATCGGCCGGCACGTCCACGCCGAACGTCACCAGGCGGCCGGCCGACCGCTGCACCCGTTCCATGACGCGCGCGTCCGCGGCGTTCGCCACCAGGATCGTGCGGGGCGTGGCGCCTTCGAGGATCTCGGCCTTCGCGTCGGCGATCGCGTCGATCGACGGGAAGAACTCCGCGTGCACTTCGGCGACGTTGGTCCACACCCGGACGTCCGGCTCGGCAAGCCCGGTCAGCAGCCGGATTTCGCCCGGGTGATTCATGCCCAATTCGAGCACCGCCACGTCGGGCCCGTGCCGCAGCTCGAGCAGCGAGAGCGGCAGGCCGATGTGGTTGTTGAGATTGCCCTGCGTCCGGAAGACGCGATACGACGTTTCGAGGAACGCCGCGGCCATGTCCTTGGTGCTCGTCTTTCCGGCGCTCCCCGTGACAGCCACGATGCGCGACCCGGAGTCCCGGCGGATGGAGCGGCCCAGCGCCTGCAGTGCTTTCGTCGTGTTCATCACGCGGATCACGACGGCACCCGATGCGGCTTCCCGCGCCGCGGCGGAGGCATCGGTCACCACGTACCCCCGCGCGCCGGCGGCGCCGGCCGCGTCGACAAACTTGTGTCCGTCGAGCCGTTCCCCGACGATGGCGAAGTAGAGATCCCCGGCCCGGAGCGTGCGGGAATCGATCGAGAAGCCACCGACCACCGCCGCGGGCGATCCCGACACGAGCACACCGGCCATCGCCTTGGAAATCGACGCCGCCGTCAGTTCCACGCGGCTGGCGCCCACCGGCGCGAGGCCCGTTCCCCCGAATGGCGTCGGCGTCACGACGCGCGCTCCAGTCGCCGGGCCCGCAGCGCGTCCTGCGCCACAGCCACGTCGTCAAACGGCAACTCGCGGTCGCGAATCACCTGCGTCTTCTCGTGGCCCTTGCCCGCGATCACGATCACGTCGCCGGGTTGCGCCTCCGCGATGGCGCGCCCGATCGCGTCGCGCCGATCGACGATCCGCGTCCAGGCGGGCGATCCTCTTCCCGCGCTCTCGGAGGCGCGCGCGGCGGCCCGGTCCGATGCCGACGCGATGCCGCGCTCGATGTCGTCGATGATGGCATCCGGCTCTTCCGACCGCGGATTGTCCGAGGTGATCACCACGCGGTCGCTCAGCCGTGCCGCCACGGCACCCATCAGCGGCCGCTTGGTCTTGTCGCGGTCGCCGCCGCAGCCGAACACGGTAATCAGCCGGGCGCCGGCCAGCGGCCGCACGGCCTCCAGCAGGTTCTTGAGCGCATCGTCCGTGTGCGCGTAGTCGACGATGGCCACGACCTCGTCGTCGGGCGTGCTGACAACCTGCAGCCGGCCGGGCACCGCCGTGACCGCCGCAAGGCCGCCTTCGATCGCGCTGACCGGCATGCCGACGGCCACTCCGGTGGCCGCGGCCGCCAGCAAGTTGTAGATATTGAACCGTCCGGCCAGCCGCGACTCGATGCGGATCGTGCCGGCCGGAGACGTCGCCTCGAACGCGAGGTGCATCAGCGAGACCGGCAAGGCCACGGGGCGCACGTCAGCGTCGTGGTCGATGCCGAAGGTGATCGCGGCCGGGACCTGGCCCACGAGCGAGGCCACCCGCGGATCGTCCGCGTTGAGCACGGCCGGGGCCCCGGCCGGCAGGATCTCGAAGAGCCGGCGCTTGGCCGCGAAGTAGCGGTCCATGTCCTGGTGGTAGTCGAGATGGTCGCGGGTGAGGTTCGTGAAGACGCCGACGGCAAAGCGCGTCTCGTCCACGCGGCGAAGGTCGAGCGCGTGGGACGACACTTCGACCGCGCAGGCCCGGCACCCGGCCTCGACCATCTCGCGGAACATGCGCTGGAGGTCGGTGGCCTCCGGCGTCGTGCGCGCGGCGTCGCGTATTTCGGCGCCGACGCGGTACTGCACGGTGCCCAGCAGGCCGCACGACAGGCCCGCGGCCTCGAAGATCTCGCGCACGAGAAACGCCGTCGTCGTCTTGCCGTTGGTGCCGGTAATGCCGGCCACCAGCATGCTGCGGCTCGGGTACCCCGAGAAGGCCGACGCCAGCACGGCGAGGGCGGCGCGCCCGTCGCGCACGTGGACCCAGGGCGCGGCGATGCCGGCGGGCGCCGGTTGATCGGACACGATCGCGGCCGCCCCCTTCGCCGCGGCCTGCGCCGCGAACGTCGTGCCGTCGGTGTTGGCGCCCCGGAGGCCAACGAAGACGGCGCCGGGCACGACCTTCCTCGAGTCGTATTCGACGGCGCTGATGGTGGGGTCGGCGCTGGACACGGGTCCGGTCGCGCCGGCGGGAGTGACGCTGAGGCCGTGCGCGTCCAGCGCGCCGATGAGCTCGCTGAGCGTCATGATGTGGGCGCCCGAGACACGGGTGGAGGAACGATGCGCTCCAGCGTCAGCCGGCACACGATGCCGGGCTCGAGCGGCGATCCTGCGGTCGGGTCCTGGTCGGTCACGACACCGTCGCCCACCACGGTGGCGACGATCCCGAGCCGGGCCAGGCGCCGGATGGCTTCGCGCGCGCCCAGCCCCCGCACGTCCGGGACGGTCGGCGCGCCGGTGACGACGTCCAACCGCGCGGTCTGGGCGAGATTGGTGGCCGGGACGATCTCCGGCGTCGGTACGTCGGCCGCGACCGTCACCACCACCGGCGGCACCGGATTGATCGTCGGCGGCACACCCAGGTATCGCAACGAGGCTTCGGCGATGTTCTTGAAGACCGGGGCCGCCACGACGCCTCCGAAGATCTGGCCCCGGTGGGGCGCATCGATGACGACGACGATCGCGAGCGCCGGCTTGCGGGACGGGACGAAGCCGATGAAGGACGCGTAGTACTCGGTCTTGGTGTAGTGGCCGTTGACCACCTTCTGGGCAGTCCCGGTCTTGCCGGCCACGGTATAGCCGGGGATCGCCGCCGCCGTGGCCGTGCCCCGCGCCACCACCTGTTCCATGATGGCGAGCAGTTCGGCCGCGGTCTCGGGCAGGACGGTCCGGCGCAGTTCGGTGGGCGCGACGACACTGCGCTGGTCGCCCGACCTGAGCGCGCGCACGAAGCGCGGCTGGACCAGGTGACCGCCGTTCGCGACGGAGGACACGGCTGCCGCCATCTGGAGCGGCGTCACGCCCACCTCGTAGCCCATCGAGACGGACGCCAGCGTGCTGTCGCTCCAACGGCCCGGGTCCGGGAGCAGTCCCGCGGTCTCGCCAAACAGATCCGGGCACAGCCGCATGCCGAAACCGAACCGGCGCATGTACCGGCTCATGCGTTCCGCGCCCAGGCGCTGGCCAATCTTGATCGCGCCCACGTTGCTCGAGTTCACGATGACGTCGATGAAGCTCAGCGGGGGGTGGGCGTGTGTGTCCTTCACGGTGCGCGAGCCGATGTGGATGGCGCCCGCGCTCACGTCGATCATCTCGTCGATCTTGAAGGCCTGCTCCTCGATCGCGGCGGACGCGGTGACGATCTTGAATGTCGATCCGGGTTCGTACGGCGCCTGGGTGCCGCGATTGAGCAGGCTCTCCGGTTTCGCGTCGAGGAAGGCATTGGGGTTGAAGGTCGGCTCGTTGGCCAGCGCCAGCACCTCGCCGGTGCCGGGGTCCATCACGAGCGCGGTTCCGCCAACGGCGTTGTGCGCCAGCACGGCGGCGTGCAGCTCGCGCTCGGCAATGTGCTGGATGACACGGTCGATCGTCAGCTCGATCGTCATGCCGGCCGCCGGCGAACGCTTGGTCTGCTTGGTGAAGACGTGGTGCTTGCCGTCCACCTCGACGAGGACCGCGCCCTTCTGGCCGCCGATCTTCGACTCGTACGCGGCCTCGATTCCGCCCAGGCCTTCGCCGTCGAGACCGACGTAGCCCAGGACGTGGGCCGCGAGCTCCCGGTTCGGGTAGTACCGCCGCTGCTCGGACATCAGGCTGATGCCCGGCAATTCGAGCCCCGTCACCTTCGCGGCGACGTCGGGCGAGATCCGGCGCGCCAGGTAGACGAAGTCGCGCTTCTGCCCGAGCCGCTTGCGGTAGGTGGCCGCGTCCTCCGGCGAGCACCCGCCCGTCGCGCCGCAGATCTTCGTGACGGTGGCCGCGGGATCTTCCACAGCGCGAGGCACCGCGTAGATGGACTCCGCGTCCACGCTGAGCGCCAGCATCTGGCCGTTGCGATCGACGATCTCGCCGCGACGCGCGGGCACGTCCACCGTGCGCTTCTGCTGCTTCTCGGCGCGCTGCACGTATTCGTCGTGGCGGTAGACCTGGAGGAAGACGAGGCGGGCCTCGATGCCAATCACCCACACCGCCAGGCACGCCGCGGCCACGAACAGGCGCGTGCGCGTCACGTCGCGCCAGGTGCGGTTGTTGGCGTTCGTCATCACGGTGTCAGCCACCCGTCAGGTTGAAGGCCGCTAGCGCGCGGCCGCCACCAGGCCCTTGGCGGCCGGGGCCGACGGCTTCACGCGCTCGATCACGATCGCGTCTCCGTTGGCCGGGGCCACCAGCTTCAGGTCGTCCAGCGCGATCTGCTCGATCCGCTTCAGCGACCGGAGCGTCTCGATCTCCACGCGCAGGTGGTAGTTGGCGGCGACTTCGGCCGCCTTCTCCTTCTGCAGCCGCTCCAGTTCGTACCCGAGCTGCCGGACCTCCGCCTGCTGCCACAGCGTCAGGAGCACCGCGGCCACCAAGGCCGTGACGGCCAGCACCGTCAGCCACATCTCCCGGTGCCGCTTGCGATCCACCTCGCGGACCGGGCGGTTTAGAATGTCCTGGTGCACGGCGAATCCGGCGGAACTGGCGGTTCTGCTTGCGTCAGCCATGGACGTCATCCCACCCGTTCGATGGCCCGAAGCCGCGCGCTGCGAGCGCGCGGGTTCTGGCGGATTTCCTCGTCGCCGGGCACGATCGACTTCTTCGTCAGCACCCGGAACACGTCGCTCTCCGCGGCGATCGCCCGCAGCGTGTGCTTGACGGGCCGATCCTCGAGAGAGTGAAACGTCACCAGCGCGAACCGGCCGCCCGGCCGCAGCCGCGCGCACGTGGCGCGCAGGAACGACTCGAGGCCGTCGAGCTCCGCGTTCACCCAGATCCGCAACGCCTGGAACGTCCGCGTGGCCGGATCGATCCGTCCGCTGCGGGCCACCACGCGCCGCACGATCGACGCCAGCTGTGCCGTCGTCTCGACCGGCGCCACGCGGCGTGCCGCGACGATGGCCCGGGCCACGGCGCGCGATCGGCGCTCTTCTCCGTACTGAAAGATCACGTCGGCCAGCTCGGCCTCATCGGCTTCCGCCAGCCGTTCCGCGGCCGTCGCACCACAGCTGCGGTCCATGCGCATGTCGAGCGGCTCGTCCCGTTGAAAGCTGAACCCGCGACCCGCCTCGTCCAACTGCATCGACGACACGCCGAGGTCCGCCACGGCGCCGTCAATCGCGTCGATGCCGCGATCGTCGAGTACCCGCGGCAACTCGCGATAGTCCGCGTGCACCAACTCGAGGCGATCGCCCCACTCCGCCAGCGCCACGCCCGACAGCCGCAGCGCCTCCGTGTCGCGATCGATCCCGATGAGCCGCGAGGCGCCGGCCGTCAGCACGGCGCGTGCATGACCACCCAGCCCCACGGTGCAATCCACGAACAGCCCGCCTCGCGACGGTTCCAGCGCTGCCAGCACTTCCGCCGTCAGCACCGGTACGTGTACGGCCATGTCGCGGCCCCGGCCCGTTCCTAGATCCCCAACAGCGCCAGCGCGCGGGCGTCGTCGTCCGTGTACGGATCGCTCGCGAGCTTGAGCATGAACCGCTCGTGGTTCCAGACCTCGAGGTGGTCGTAGAGCCCGAAGACATCCACTTCGCCCGCCATGCCCGCCGCTTCCCGGAGGCCCGTGTGAATCAGGACGCGACCCTGGTTGTCCACCTCGGCCGTCTGGCCGTAGTAATTGACGCGGCTGAAGAATCGTTGGCGCGAGGGATGCGTCGACGGGATCTGGGCGAGCTTGCGTTCGATCTCGATCCACACGGGCATCGGGTAGATGCGGACAGAGTCGCCCGTCAGGCTGGTGACGAAGACGTCACGACCGTACTGGCTTTCGAGTATGCTGCGAAAGCCGGTCGGGATCTTGAGCCGGGCCTTGTCGTCGATCTTGGCCGGCGCTTTCCCTCTGAAGGCGGTGACTTGGTCCACTTTACTCCACCCGAGACCACTCGGATGTTAGAGGAGCGCCCAGACCTTGTCAACGGCTAATTCCTGTCACAATAGGACTTAGCTGACCAGCGATACGCCTTTTCTTCGCCTTTCAAGAGCGATCCGGCTATCCACGTCCGGCCACACGCGACGGCGGCAGACGGGCATGGTAGGATTCAAGATTCACGATTTCGGGGCAATTCCGTCCCGGCAGGCCTCTTCAAACGCACCATGCTCCGGACCGCACTGATCGGGTATCCACAGGTCGGCAAGACGACGATCTTCCAGTTGATGACGGCTGCGCACGACGGTGCGAAGGCGTCCCACGGAAAGATCGAGGCGTCCATCGGGATCGCCAGGGTCCCGGATGCCCGTCTCGACATCCTGACCGGCATGTTCAACCCCCGCAAACGGGTGCCGGCCACGGTGGAGTTTGCCGATATCCCGGGCCGCGCCAGCGGGAGCGGCGCGGGCGCGCTGCTCGACGTGGCCGCCTACCGCAACGCGGATGCCTTGGTGCACGTGATCCGGGCCTTCACGGACCCGTCGATCGCCCACGCCGCCGGCTCCATCGATCCGCGACGCGACGCGCGCACGATGGAAGACGAGTTGATTCTGGCGGACCTGGCGGTGGTCGAAAACCGGCTCGACCGGCTGGCGAAGGACTTGAAGAAGGGCCGGACGCCCGAGCTCGAACGCGAGCAGGCCCTCCTGGTCACGTGCAAGGCCAGACTGGAGGCGGGCGAGGCGCTGCGCGGCCTCGAGCTGGGCGACGACGACCGGCGGCGGCTGCGCGGGTTCCAGTTCCTGTCGGCCAAGCCGCTGCTCCTGCTCGTCAACGTGGACGAGGCGGACATCTCCGGCGAGTCCGCGTCGAGCCAGGACGCGCTGCTCGCGAAGTACGACCTCAGCGCGGTGGCGAGCGGCCCGGCCACGCGCGTGGTGGCGGTCTGCGCAAAGATCGAGCTCGAGATCGCGCAGCTCGAGGCGGCTGACGCGGCGGCGTTCCTGGCTGACCTCGGCCTGAAGGAGTCGGGTCTCGACCGCGTGATCCGGGCGAGTTACGACCTGCTGGGGTACATCGCGTTCTTTACCGTGGGCGAGGACGAATGCCGCGCCTGGTCGATCCCGCGCGGGTTCAACGCGCAGGCCGCGGCCGGCGAGATTCACTCGGACCTCGCGCGCGGGTTCATCCGCGCCGAGGTGGTGGCGTACGAACGGCTGATCGCGCGCGGGTCGATGCAGGCCTGCAAGGAACACGGCGAGGTCCGCCTCGAGGGCAAGGAGTACCCCGTGCTCGACGGCGACATCATCAACGTGCGGTTCGCCACGTAGGCCGGGACGGGGAATCGATGGCCATCCGCACGATTCTCGTCTGCGAAGCCCAGGTGCCGCTGGTGCACGGCGGCGCCGAGATCCACGTCCGGCAGCTCGTGACCCAGCTGGAGGCGCGGGGCTACCAGGTGGGCCTCGTGTCCGTGCCCTTCAAGTGGTACCCGAAGGACGAGATCCTCGCGCACGCGGCGGCGTGGCGCCTGCTCGATCTCTCCGAGAGCAACGGCACGCCCATCGACCTGGTGATCGGGACGAAGTTCCCGTCCTACTTCGCGCGGCACCCGAACAAGACGGCGTGGCTCATTCACCAGTACCGCGCGGCGTACGAGCTGTGCGGCACGCTGTACAGCGACTTCGCGCACGTCGACGGGGACGTGGGCCTGCGCCAGAAGCTGATCGCGCTCGATACCGAGATGCTCGGCGAGTGCCGGCGCCTGTACACCAACGCGCGAAACACGGCGAATCGCGTCGGGAAGTACAACGGGTTGACGGCCGAACCGCTGTATCATCCCCCGAGACTCGCCGATCGCATTCAGCCGGGACCGGCCGGCGACTACATCCTGTCGGTGGGCCGGCTGGAAACGGTCAAGCGCGTCGATCTCGGCATTCGCGCGCTGGCGGCGTCGCCGGCCACGCCTCGCCTCGTCGTGGCCGGCACCGGCACGCAGGACGCGCCGCTCCGCCAGCTCGCGGCGGAGCTCGGGGTCGCGGACCGGGTCGAGTTCGCCGGCACCGTCGACGATGACGCGCTGGTGCGGCTGTACGCTGGCGCGCGGGCCGTGCTGTACGCGCCGTTCGACGAGGATTTCGGGTACGTGACGCTCGAGTCTTTCCTGGCGCGCAAGCCCGTCGTCACGGCGCGCGACTCGGGCGGCCCGCTGGAATTCGTGGAGGACGGCGTCAACGGGTGCGTCTGCGAGGCCGATCCGGCCAGCATCGCCGACGCGTTCGAGCGGATCGCGGCCAGCGGCGCCCGGGCGCAGTCGATGGGGGACGCCGGGTACGAGCGGGCGCGGCAGATTACGTGGGACGGCGTGATCGAGAAACTGGTGGGCGAATAGGTACGCAGGGTTCATGAAGAAACTGGTCATCCAGATCCCCTGCCTCAACGAGGCGGACACGCTACCGGCCACGCTGGCCGATATCCCGCGGCAGATCCCGGGTATCGACGTCGTCGAGATCCTGGTGATCGACGACGGGTCGCGTGACGGCACGTCGGACGTGGCGCGCCAGCACGGGGTGACGCACATCGTGCGGTTCCCGCACCGGCGGGGCCTTGCCTCCGCGTTCTCGGCCGGCCTCGACGCCGCGCTCAGGCTGGGCGCCGATATCATCGTCAACACCGACGGCGACAACCAGTACTCGGGCGGCGACATCCCCCGGCTGATCGCCCCGCTGCTGCTGGGCGAGGCCGACGTGGTGATCGGCGATCGCAACGTGCAGGCCCTGGACTCGATGTCGCCGATGAAGAAGTTCCTGCAACGGATCGGCAGCTGGGTGGTCCGACAGGTGTCCGACACCCAGGTGCCGGACACGACGAGCGGCTTCCGCGCCTACACGCGGGAGGCCGCGCTGCGGCTGACGATCGTGTCGGACTTCACCTATACGCTCGAGTCGATCATCCAGGCCGGCAAGAAGCGGATCACGATCGCGCACGTGCCGATCAGCACGAACCCGCGCACGCGCAAGTCGCGGCTCTTCTCGAGCATCTGGACCTACGTCAAGGCGTCGGCCGCGACCATCGTGCGCATCTACGCGATGTACGAGCCGCTCAAGGTGTTCGGCATCATCGGCGGTGTGGTGTTCCTGGCGGGCGTGGCGATTGTCGGCCGCTTCCTCTACTACTACCTGCTCGGCTGGGGCCAGGGCCACGTCCAGTCGCTGATCGTGTCGGCGGTCCTGATGATCGTCGGGTTCCAGATCGCGCTCATCGGCCTGGTCGCCGACGTCATCTCGGGCAACCGCAAGCTCATCGAGGACCTGCTGTACCGGGTCCGCCGGATGGAAGCCGAGAGCCCCGATCGGAGAGACGACCGTGGCTGAGTGCGCGTCGGTGACCGTCGTCGTTCCCGCGTTCAACGAGGAGCAGAGCGTCGGCGCCCTCGTCACGCGCCTGCGGGCGTCGGGGCCGTGGCACGAGGTCATCGTCGTCGACGACGGGTCGACCGATGCCACCGCCGAGCGGGCGCGCGCCGCGGGCGCCACCGTGGTGCGCCATCCCTACAACAAGGGCAACGGCGCGGCGGTGAAGTCGGGCATTCGCACGGCCACGGGCGAATTCGTCCTGATCATCGACGGCGATGGCCAGCACAAGGCCGCGGACGCCCAGCGGATCATCGCATCGCTCGGCGAGTACGACCTGGTGATCGGGGCGCGGTCGTCCCGCACGCAGGCCACGAGTGCGCGGCTCGTCGGCAACTCGGCGCTCAACTGGCTGGCCAGTTACATGACGGGCCGCCGGGTCCCGGACCTGACGTCGGGCTTCCGCGGCGCACGCACCGCCTGCCTGCGCGAGTTCCTGCACCTCCTGCCCAACGGCTTCTCGACGCCGACGACCACGACGCTGGCCTTCATCAAGGCGGGCTACAACGTGACCTTCGAGCCCATCGATGCCGAGACCCGGGTGGGCAAGTCCAAGATCAAGCTGGCGCGCGACGGCGTGAAGTTCCTGATGATCGTGTTGAAGATCGTCACGCTGTTCAACCCGATGCGCGTGTTCCTGCCGATCAGCCTGGCGTCGTTCGCCATCGGCGCCGCGTACGCCGCGTGGACCATTGCCACGCAGTCGCACATCGCCAACACGTCGGTCCTCCTGATCATGATGGCCGTGGTCGTGTTCCTCGTGGGCCTGGTCTCCGAGCAGATCGCGGCGCTGCGCTTCGAGCGGCGCGAGTAGGGCGTCAAGGTCGCATGACTACCGCCAGGCTTCCCTCGAGCGGCACGGCCCGCGCGATGACGGCGAGGCCCGCCGTGATCGGCGCCCTCGCCGCCGGCCTCGTGCTGCGGCTCGTGTTCGGCCTTGCGTACTGGGTGGACAAGCCGCTGACGCTCGACGAGCGGGAGTACCTGCTGCTGGCGCGCAACGTGGCCACCGGGAACGGCTTCCAGTACCTGCTGCCGGACGGCGCACCAGCCCCGGGCGAACACTTCGGCCGGGCGCCGCTCTATCCCGTGTTTCTCGCTGCCGTGATGCGCGTGTCGGGCGCCGACGAATCGCCGCGCCTGCTGCAATCGGTCAAGATCGCGCAGGCGTTCGTCGGCACGCTCGTGGTGTGGATCGTGGCGTGGCTGGCGTTCCAGTCTGCTGGCCCACGGGCGGCGGCGATCGCCGCGTGGCTCGCCGCTCTCTATCCTCCGCTCGCCTGGATGCCGGCGTACATCCTGAGCGAGACGCTCTACAGCGCCATCGCGCTGGGGTGCGTCGCGATCCTCATGCCGATCACCGGGAACCCGCGCCCCGGGCGGCCCGCGGCCGAGCCGTCGAGCCGCGGGCGCCTGGCCATCGCCGGCCTGCTCGCCGGGCTGGCCATCCTCATCCGCCCGGCGATGCTCGTCTTCGTGTTCCTGGCCCTGCCATGGCTCTGGTGGCGGAAGGGGCTGGCAGCCGCGGCCCTGGTCGCGATGGCAGCGGCCATCGTCGTGGCACCGTGGACCGCGCGGAACATGGCGGTGCACGGGCGTTTCGTTCTCGTGGCGTCCGAGGGCGGCATCACGTTCTGGACGGGGAACCACCCGCTGGCCAGCGGCGACGGGGACATGGCGGCCAATCCCGAGATCAAGAGGGCGAACGTGGCGTTCCGCGCCGCACACGCCGGCCTGAGCCCGGAGCAGCTCGAGCCGATCTACTATCGCGCGGCACAGGCGTGGATCGCCGCCAACCCTGGGGCGGAGGCGGCGTTGATCGCCCGCAAGGCGTTCTATACGCTCGTGCCGATCGGCCCGTCGTACCGGCTGCACTCCGGGCGGTACTTCTGGTCGTCGGTGGTGGCGTATCTCGGCGTGCTGCCCTTCGCGGTCGCGGGCCTGGTCCGCCTGGTCCGGCAGCGCCGGGCTCCCGCGGCGCTGCTGGTGCTGGCGGTGTCGTCGATCGTGACTGGCCTCGTGTTCTTCCCGCAGGAACGATTCCGGATCCCCGTCGTCGACCCGGCACTCCTCGTCTGTGCGGCCTGCTGGTGGAGTGCCTTCCGAGCGCCCGCCGGGGGTCCTGTGGAGGCAGACCGATGAACGTCCAGATCATCGTGCCGACGTACAACGAACGGGAGAATCTCCCCGTGCTGCTCGACTATATCCTCACGCATTTCGATTACCGCGTGATGGTGGTGGACGACAATTCGCCGGACGGCACCGGTGCGCTGGCAGACGAGTGGGCGGCGAGGCATCCGGACCGTTTCAGCGTGATGCACCGCACGGGCCAGCGCGGCCTCGGGCGATCGTACGTCGACGGCCTGCGCCACGCCTTGACGACGGATGCCGACGTCATCTGCCAGATGGACGCCGACTTCTCGCACGACCCGAAGTACCTGCCCGATCTGATCGGAGCGACGAAGGACCACGACCTCGTCATCGGGTCGCGGTACCTCAACGGGATCTCGGTGGTGAACTGGCCGCTGCGGCGCGTCATCCTCAGTTCGTTCGCCAACTGGTACGTGCGGACGATCACGCGGCTCACCGTGCGCGATTGCACCGCCGGGTTCCGGGCCTGGCGCCGCCAGGGTCTCGCGGCGATTCCCATCGAGGAAATGCTCGCGGACGGGTACGCGTTCCTCGTCGAGTTCACGTACGAAGCCGCGCGGCGCGGGCTCCGCATCGGCGAGGTGCCCATCATCTTCGTGGAGCGGCGCGAAGGCGCGTCGAAGATGTCCCGGTCGGTGATGGTCGAGTCCATGTTGATGCCGTGGCGCCTGGTGTGGCGCGGCTGGATCCGCGGCCAGGCGCGGACGCCCGACGCATCATGACCGGCCTCCGGATCGTCATGGTCACGACGTCGTATCCCCGGTTTCCGGGCGATACGATCGGCACGTTCATGGAGCCGATCGCCCGGGGCATCGCGGGCCGCGGTCACGAGGTGCACGTGGTCCTGCCATGGCACCCGCGGCTGGCGCGTCCGCCGATCGAGCACGGCATTCACTTCCACCCGGTCCGCTACGCGCCGCACCCGTCACTCAATGTGTTCGGGTACGCCGAGTCACTGCGGGCCGACGTCAACCTTCGCGTGGCCGCGTACCTCGCGGCCCCGCTGGCGCTCCAGGCGCTGGTGCGGGCGACGCGGCGCGTCGCGCGGGACGTGGACGCGTCGATCGTGCATGGCCACTGGCTGGTGCCCGGCGGCGTGATCGCGGCGCTCGGGGCGGGCGGCCGGCCCGTGGTGGTCAGCCTGCACGGCTCCGACGTCTACGTGGCGGAACGCAACGCGGCCGCCCGGTTTGCCGCACGCTGGGCCCTGGGCCGGATCGCCTGGATGACCGCCTGCAGCAACGACCTGCGCGCGCGGACGATCGCGATCGGGGCCGACCCCCGGCGAATCGAGACGATCCCCTACGGCGTCGACGTCGAGCGCTTCCGGCCGGACGCCGCGCGCCGCGAATCGGCCCGGGCGGCGCTGGGTCTGTCCGCCGCCGACGTGATGCTGTTTACGGCCGGCCGGTTCGTGCGGAAGAAGGGGTTCGCGTACCTCATCGACGCGCTCGCGCGGCTGGCACCCGCTCACCCCGGCGTGCGCCTGGTGATCGCGGGCGGCGGCGATCTCGACGGCGAACTGCGGGCGCGGGTGGCCGCTCACGGGCTGGGGTCGCGCGTGCACTTCGTCGGCGTGCTGGCCCAGGACGACGTCGCGCGTCACCTGGCGGCCGCGGACATCGCGGTGATGCCGTCCGTGAAGGACGACGCGGGCAACGTGGACGGGCTGCCGAACACGGTGATGGAGGCGCTGGCCTCGGGCACGCCGCTCGTCGCGACCACCGCGGGCGGAATCCCCTCGGTGATCGAGGACGGCAAGAACGGCCTGCTCGTCGCCGAGCGCGATGTGGCCGGGCTGGCCGCGGCTCTCGACCGCCTCGCTGGAAACCGTGAACTGCGGGCGTCCATCGGGGCGGCGGCCCGGGCGGACGCGCTGGCCCGTCGGACGTGGGATCGGGTCGCAGACGCGTTCGAACGGGTATACGATCAGGCGCTGAGCCGCAGGGCCAGGCGATAGACGGTCAGTACGTGGCCCAAGGCTTCAGCCTTGGGTGCTGGCGTTAGGCGTTACGCGTTAGGCCGTAGGGATTCAGGATGACTGCACCACAACACGCGCCGGGGTTGACCGTGTTCTTCCCCGCCTACAACGACAGCGGCACCATCGCGAGCATGGTGATTGGCGCCGTGCTGGCCGCGCGCAAGCTGACCGACGATTTCGAGGTCCTCGTCATCAACGACGGCAGCCGTGACGCCACGCCGCAGATTGCGGAGGAACTGGCCCGGGCGTATCCGGAGGTGCGGGCGATCCATCACCAGCGCAACCGCGGCTACGGCGGCGCGCTGCGCACGGGCTTCTCGAGCGCCACCAAGGAGTACATCTTCTACACGGACGGCGACGCGCAGTACGACCCGGCGGAGATGTCGGTCCTGTGGGAGCAGCTCGCCCCGGGCGTCGATCTCGTCAACGGCTACAAGATCAGCCGGTCGGATCCCATGCACCGGATCATCATCGGCCGCGTCTATCACCATACGGTGAAGCTGCTGTTCGGCCTGAAGGTACGGGACGTGGACTGCGACTTCCGCCTGATGCGGCGCGCCATTTTCGACACGGTGATTCTCGAGAAGAACAGCGGCGTCATCTGCCTGGAGATGATGAAGAAGATCACGGACGCGGGCTTCCGGATCGTCGAAGCGCCGGTGCACCATTACCACCGCGCCTACGGCAAGTCCCAGTTCTTCAACTTCGGCCGCATCTTCCGCACGGGCATCGACGTGCTTCGCCTCTGGTGGGCGCTCGTGGTCCGAAAGACCCCGGGGCCCGGCGCCAGCACGGGAGCCGCCGCATGACGTTCGACGAGCGTTTCTACAAAGGCCGTCCCGTCATGATCACCGGCGGGCTCGGTTTCATCGGCAGCAACCTGGCGCGCCGCCTCGCCGCGCTCGGCGCCGACGTCCTGCTCGTGGACTCGCTCATCCCGGACTACGGCGGCAACCTCTACAACATCCACGGCATCGAGGACCAGGTCCGCGTCAACATCGCGGACGTCCGTCAGCAGAGCACGATGCACTACCTCGTGCGGCACGTGGACGTGATCTTCAACCTCGCCGGGCAGGTGAGCCACATCGACAGCATGCGGGATCCGTACACGGACCTGGAGATCAACTGCCGCAGCCAGTTGTCGCTGCTCGAAGCCTGCCGCCGCTACAACCCGAAGGCCAAGGTGGTGTTCGCGGGCACGCGCCAGGTGTACGGCAAGCCCTCGTCGCTGCCCGTCACCGAGCAGCACCTGGTCCGCCCGACCGACGTCAACGGGATCAACAAGGTCGCGGGCGAGTACTACCACCTCGTCTACAACAACGTCTTCGGTGTCCGCGCCTGCTCGCTGCGGCTGACCAACGTCTACGGCCCGCGGCAACTGGTCAAGCACAACCGCCAGGGGTTCATCGGGTGGTTCGTCCGGCTGGCGGTCGAAGATCGCGAGATCGAGATCTACGGCGACGGGTCACAGTTGCGCGACTTCGTGTACGTCGACGATGCGGCCGAGGCGTTCGTGCTGGCCGGCGCGATGGACGCCTGCAACGGCGAGGTGTTCAACGTGGGCGGCACCGAGCCGACGAGCCACCGGGATCTTGTCCAGTTGCTCCTCGACGTGGCGGGCACCGGACGGGTGCGGTTCGTCGAGTGGCCGGCCGAGAAGAAAGCCATCGACATCGGCAGCTTCTACGCCGATTCGAGCCGCTTCATGGCGACGACCGGCTGGACGCCGCGCGTCAACCTGCGCGAGGGCTTCACGCGCACGATCGCGTTCTACCGCGAGCACCTCGCGAGGTATCTGGATCCCACCCCGGCGGAGACCGATAGCGCATGACCCAGTTTCGCGTGCCCTTCATGCAGTTGATGCCGGGTGCGGACCGCCCGGCCATCGACGCCGCGATCCGCCGCGTCGTCGATCGCGGCTGGTACGTGCTCGGACCGGAGGTGGACGGCTTCGAACAGGCGTTCGCGCAGGCCACCGGCGCCGGGCATGCCGTCGGCGTCGGCACCGGCACCGACGCGATCGCGATCATCCTCCGCGGCCTCGGCATCGGCCATGGAGACGAGGTGATCACCTCGCCGGTGTCGGCCGCCTACACGGCGCTCGCGTGCATGATGGTGGGCGCGCGCCCGGTGTTCGCGGACATCGACCCGAACCGCCTGACGATCGACCCGGACGCCATCGAGGCGCAGATCACGCCACGCACGCGCGCCATCCTGCCGGTCCACCTCTACGGTCAGCCCGCCGACATGCGCGCGATCGCCGCCATCGCAGCGCGGCACCACCTGGCGCTCGTCGAGGACTGCTGCCAGTCTCACCTGGCGTCGTGCGGCGGGACGCCCGTCGGGTCGTTCGGCGTGGCCGCCGCCTACAGCTTCTATCCCACGAAGAACCTCGGCGCCCTCGGCGACGGCGGCGCGATCACGACGAGCGACGGCGCCCTGGCCGCCCGATTGAAGCGCCTGCGCAACGGGGGCCAGACCGATCGCTATCACCACGGCGAGATGGGTGTGAACAGCCGCCTCGACGAGATACAGGCCGCGATCCTGGCGGCCCGGCTGCCCCTCCTCCCGGGCTGGACGGATGCGAGGCGCGCCGTCGCCCGCCGCTATCGGGACCTGCTGCGCGGCGCCCCGCTGTTCGTGCCGCCGGAGCGCGACGCCGGCCACGTCTATCACCTCTTCCCGGTGCTTTCTCCGGCGCGCGAGCGGCTGCAGGATTGGCTGCGCCAGCGCGGCATCGAAACGCTGATTCACTATCCCGTCCCCATCCCGCGCCAGCCCGCGCTGGAGCGCGAGCAGCCAGGCTACTGCCCGGTGGCTGACCACGTGTGCGCGCAGGTCTTCTCGTTGCCGATCTACCCCGGGATCCCGGACTCCCACGTCGCGCAGGTCGCCGAGGCCATCCACGCTTTCGCGCCCTGACGCCATGCTGCTGGGCATCGCGGTCCTCGTCGTCATCGCGTACGTCCCCGGGGCGCTCCTGTACCGGATGCCCGTGGCCGACCGGCAGCGCCGCGCGGCCCTGCCTGCCGAGGAACGGACGTTCTGGGCGGTCATCATCAGCATCACGGCGACGTCGCTGATGGCGCTCGCGCTGACCGCGGTGAACAGCTACAGCCTCGGCCGCGTGGTGGGCGTAGACCTGGCGCTCGGGGCCGGCATCGCGTTGGGCTTCCGTACCAGGCTGGCCTACGCGGAGGCCGTGCCCAAGGCCACGCGCGCCGTGATGCTTCCCCTGGCGCTGGTGTCGCTCGGCCTGATGCTCTTCTTCCCGCCCGCCGAGTACGTCATGGGCGGCAAGGATCCCGGCACCTACGTGAACGAGGGGATCCAGATCGCCCAGCACGGGTCGTGGTTCATCCCCGACGCCGCGCTGGCGGCGGTGCCATCGGCCAGCCGCAGCCTCTTCGTGTCGCCGGATGTCGAGGGCCTGAACCAGGGCACGACATTCATGGGCTTCTTCGTGCTGGATGCCGATCGGGGACGGGTCATCGGCCAGTTCCCCCACGCGTATCCCGTCTGGATTGCGATCGGCCACGGCGTCGGCGGCATCACCGGTGCGCTGTGCGCGGTGGGCTTCTGGGGACTCATCGGCATCGTCTCGGTGTACTTCGCGGCGGCCCGGCTGCTGGGACGGCTGGTGGCCTTCGGTGGCGCGCTGCTGCTGACGATCAACGTGGCGCAGGTCTGGTTCGCGCGCTATCCCAGCTCCGAGATGATGCAGCAGGCCCTGCTCTTCGCCGCGCTGCTCGCGCTGGCGCGCGCCGTCGGCGACGGCGATCGGTTCTTCGGGCCGGTGGCGGGCGTGATCTTCGGCGTCATGGTCTTCGCGCGCATCGACACGCTCCTGCTCCTGATGGCCGTCGGGGCCGGTCTGTTATGGCTGGTGGCGGACGGGCAGCGCGCCCGCTGGTCGTTCTGGCTGCCGCTCGCGGCGCTGCTGGGCGTGGCCGGCGCCTACTACCTCGGCCCGATGAACTACTACGCCTCCACGCCGCTGGGCTTCCTGCGCGGCCCGCTCGGCCTGTCGGTGATCACGCTCGCGTTTGTCGCCGCCGGAACCGCGATCGGCGTGCTCTGCCGGCGCTGGCCACGTCGGGCCGGCGCGCTTCGGCTCTGGGTCCCGCGCGCGATGGTGATCGTCGTCGTCGCGCTCGCGGCGTACGCCTACTTCTGGCGCGCACCGCGCGAAACCGTCCACGACTACGCGCGCGGCGTCACCGTCGCCCTCGGGTTGGCCGCCAACGACGCCTACTCGCTTCGGACCTACGGTTGGTACGTGGCGCCGTGGGGCCTGCTGGCGGCGGTGGCCGGGCTGGCCCTGGTGTTCTGGCGCCGGTTCTGGCGTGATCCCGTCCTTCTCACGTTGACGGTGGCGCTCTCGGCGTTCTTCTTCTACAAGACGCGGATCGTGCCCGAGCACTTCTGGCTCGCACGACGCTACCTGACCGTGATCCTGCCGATGACGTGCGTGATGGCCGCCGCAGCCACGCTGGGCGGCGTCGACGACTGGTGGGCACGGCGATCGACCGGCGCCGCATCCGCGCGCGGTCGCACGTTGCTGACCGCCGCGTGGGCCGTGGCCGGGGCGGTGGGGTTCCTGTGGCTGGGCGTGCAGTACGGCGGGGCGACCGGCGCCATCCTCGATCACGTCGAATACGCGGGGCTGACGTCGCAGATGGAGTCACTGGCCAGCCGGTTCACGGATCGCGACCTCGTGCTCGTGGAATCGCGCGGGTCGTCCGACGCCCACGTGCTCGCCACGCCGCTCGCGTACACGTACGGGCGTCGCACGCTGCTGCTGCTCTCGCCGCGGCCGGACCGCGCGCAGTTCGAACAGTTCTGCCAGTGGGCCACGTCCGCCTACGAGCACGTCTATTTTCTCGCGGACGGCGGCACCGACATCACGCCGCGCGGCATCGCGATCACACCGGTGGGCACGCAATCGTTCGAAGTGCCCGAATACGAGTCGGCGCTGAATGCGTATCCCTCGCGCGTGCGCCAGAAGAAGTTCTCGCTGAGCATCTTCCTCCTCACGAAGACGGACACGCCCGTCGTCAAGACACGCCTGGACGTCGGCTACCAGGACGACGTGTGGGTGCTGCGGTTCTACGCCAAGGAGCGCGAGAACGGTGTGAACTTCCGCTGGGCGCGGAACATGTCCTACGTATCGCTGATGGGCCTGCCGGCAGACAGCCGCTTCGTCCGCCTGACCATGAACGACGGCGGCCGCCCGCAGGCAGCCGGGCCGGCGCGCGTCGAGGTCTTCCTGAACGACCATCGGCTGGGCGAGGTCATCGTCACAGAAGGGTTCCACGACTACGACATCCCGATCCCGCCCGAGGTCGCGGAAGAGGCCGCCGCGCGTCCCGGGGCGTCGGTCGTGCGGCTCATGTGCGCCACGTGGAAGCCCAGGACCCTGGGCCGCGGATCCGACGATCGTGATCTCGGCGTCATGTTGAGCCGGGTTTCGGTGGAAAGATAGCGTCGTGCTGCATATTGCTGACCCTCGCGAACGGCGGCTGGTTGCGGCAGCGGATGCGCTGCTGCGGGTGAGAGCCGCCCTGGGTCCGCTGCGGACCCGCGTCCCGCGTGCCGAGGTGAAGCGGATCCTGGTGCTGCGGCTCGAGCGCATCGGCGACCTGATGATGTCGCTGCCGGCCCTTCACGCGCTCGGCGAACTGGCGCCGAACGCGGCCATCGACCTCGTGGTCGGCAGCTGGAACGAACCCCTTGCCCGTCTGATTCCCGGAATCGCCAGAATCGAGACGCTCGACGCCGGCTGGCTGAGCCGCGGCACGGGCAGCCTGGGGCTCCGTGCGGTGCTGGCGCGGGCGCGGCAGTGGCGCAAGCCCGGCTACGACCTGGCCGTCAACCTCGAAGGCGACATCCGCAGCAACGCGCTGCTCGCCGCGTCTGGCGCGCAGTGGCTGGCCGGCTTCGGCATGGCAGGTGGCGGCCCGCTGCTCGACACCGTTGCCGATTTCGATCCCGCGCAGCACACGGCGACACACGGCGTCCGCCTGGTGCGCGAGGCGCTGGGTGATGAGCGAATCGTCACCGTCGAGCCGGGCGTGTCAGCCCTGGAAACGGCGGCGGCCCTGCCCAAGGTCGATCTCGTCATCCCTGCCGAGGCCCTGCAACGCGCGGCGGCGCTGCTGGAACCTGCCGGTCGCACGCGTCCGCTCGTCGGCGCACAGATCGGCGCGGGTCGCGCGGTGAAGATGTGGCCTCCGGCACGCTACGGCGACGTCGCAGCAAGGCTCGTCGCTGACACCGATGCCGCCATCGTCCTGACGGGCGCCGTGGAGGATGCGCTGGCGGCCCGGGAATTCCTGGCGAGGGTGCCGGTCTCCGCAACGGTCGTGAACCTCGTGGGTGTTCCGGATCTCGTCACGCTGGCCGCCGTGCTGTCGCGCCTGTCGGTGCTCATCACGCCGGACACCGGCCCGATGCACCTGGCGGCCGTCCTGGGGACGCCCATTGTCGGCGTCTTCGGTCCTTCGTCGCCGGATCGCTGGGGGCCGCTTGCGCGCCAGCGCCGCATTGTCCGGATCGACCTGGCGTGCAGCCCGTGCAACCGGATTCGCCGGCCTCCCGAACGGTGCGTGGGCCACACGCCCGACTGCCTCGAGTTCATCGGTGTCGAGACCGTCTACCAGGCGGCCCGCGAGTTACTCGCCGCCAGGACCGCGGGGCGGAGGGAGACGCCGTGACCGACGATGCCCGGATCATTGTCGACAGGGCCGACGCGCGACGCGAGGTGCGTCTTGGAGACTACCTGTCGCTCGATGACATCGAGCAGGCCGACCGCGATGCCATTGCCTGGATCAAGGCCGCGCGGCACGCGGATCTCGACGGCCGGCCGCTTCGCGAACGGCTGACGTACCGCGGCGATTCGCTGTGGTGGTTCGTCGAGATCTACCTCCACCGGATGCGCGTGATCGAGACGCTTCTCCGGGCAGTGACGGCAGCCGACCACCTCTTCGAGCGGGAGCGTCCGCGGTCGGTCACGCTCCTCAACGGCGATGCGATGGCGCAGGACGTCCTTCGCGCCGCCGCGGCACGGCATGGCGCAACGTACCGCGGCGCCTCATCCGGCTGGTGGTACGACGCGAGGGGCCTCGCGGCCACGATGGCCCGCGGCCTGGTGTTCCTGGTGCAGTCCGTCGTCGCGCACCTCCGGGGGCCGTCACGGCGTGCGGCCGGGTCCACGCGCCGAGGCGCGATCGCGGCGTTCGTCCACTCGGCGTTCTGGCGTTCCACGGCGGATCGCGAAGCGTACGTCGGCCCGGTCCTCAAGGAGTTGGTGGCCCGGACCGAACCCGGCGATCTCGTGTTCGTTGGCCTCGGCCCGCGCACCGTCTTCCGTGCCCGCACGCTGGCCACGCACGTCCGGGAATGGCAGGATGCGCCGCCTCCCGACGTCGAGTCGGTCGAGGGATTCGGCGGGCTGGGCGTGCTCCGGGGATCGTTTGCGTGTGCGTGGCAAGCCGGCCGCGTCCGCCGCTGGTTGTGGCGCAGCCCGTCACTGCGTGCGGCATCCGTGTTCCGCGGCTACAACCTGTGGCGTTTCATCAGGCACGAGCTCGCGGGCATCGCGTACCTGCAACTGCCGTGGTCGGCTCGCGCCATCGACGAAACGGCCGCCGCGCTGGACGCACTCGAGCCCAGGCTCGCGCTCACGTACGCCGAGGCGGGCGGCTGGGGCCGCGCCCTGGTGATCGCCGCGCGCCGGCGGGGAATTCCCGTGTGCGGGATCCAGCACGGCTTCATCCACCGTCACTGGATGAACTACCTGCACGAACCGGATGAAATGGCGGCAGCCGCGGGCGGGACGGGCACACCCGGCTTCCCGAGGCCAGACCTGACGCTGCTGTTCGATCGCTTCGCGCTCACCCACCTGACGACGGGCGGCGCATTCCCCGCGTCGACGCTCGACGTGATGGGCAATCCCAGGCTCGATGCGCTGGCCGCGGCGGCACGACTCCTGACCGACGACAGCCGGCGGCAGGCCCGGACGCAGCTTGGCGCCGCGCCCGGCGCGCGCATCGTGCTGCTGGCCACGAAGTACCGCGAACGCGCCCGACGCTCGCTCGCAGCCCTGTTCGACGCGGTCCGACGCATGCCGGATGTGCACCTGGCCATCCGCTGCCACCCGGCGGAAACCCCTGCGCCGTACCTCGCGCTCGCCCAGGGCGCGCCCAACATTGCGGTGGCGCCGCCGGCCGTGGACCTGGTGTCGGCGCTGGCCGTGGCGGACCTCGTGGTGACCGTCAACTCCACGGTCGCCCTCGAAGGCATGGCGCTCGGCGTGACGGCGCTGGCGCTGAATCTCCCCAATTACCTCTCGCCGTTCGTGGACGCCGGCGTCATGCACGGCGCCAGCACGCCCGGCACCGTCGAACAGGCCCTGGCGCGAGCCCTCGCCGACGACCCCGCTCATCAGCAGTTCCGCGCACACCAGCGGACGTTCATGGCAGAATACGAGATGCTGCCTTCCGGCATGGCTGCCGATCGTGCGGTCCGCGCGATCCTAGGATTGTCCCGCCCGGCGGGTTCATAACCACTCCCGGAGTGGTTTTCTTCCGGATTCGTGGGGCAGAAAACCACTCCGGGAGTGGTACAGACCGATATGAACGACGTCAGATTCGGACTCGTGGGGTGCGGTCGCGTGTCGACGCGGCACGTGGATGCGCTGGTTCGGCATGTGCCCGGCGGCCGGCTGGTGGCCGTCTGCGATATCGTGCCCGAACGCGCCGAGCGCTACGCGGCCCTGCTGGGCATCCCGGCGTTTTCGTCGACGGAGGAGATGTACCGCAGCGTCGAGTTCGACGTCGTGGACATTGCGACGCCGAGCGGCGATCACTACGCACGGGCCATGGACGCGCTCGCCCACGACAAACACGTCGTCGTCGAGAAGCCGGTGGCGCTCAGGCCCGAGCACGCGCAGGCGATGATTGCCGAGGCCGCCACGCGTGGCCGGCAACTGTGGGTCTCGCACCAGAACCGGTACAACCGCGCCCTGTCCCGCGCCCGGGCCGAAGTCGAGTCGGGCCGCCTCGGCAAGTCCGTGCTGGGCACGGTGCGCGTCCGGTGGTCGCGGGACCAGTCGTACTACGACGGCGACAACTGGCATGGCACGTGGCTGATGGACGGCGGCGTGGTGTCGCAGCAGGCGATCCACCACCTCGACGCGCTGCTCTGGTGCATGGGCCCGGTTGAGTACGTCGACGCGTCGTGCGCCACTCGCCTCGTGGACATGGAATGCGAGGATCTCGCGGTCGCGACCCTGCGCTTCAAGAGCGGCGCGATGGGCATCATCGAGGCCACGACCGCCACGCGTCCGCGGGATATCGAGGCCTCGCTCTCGGTGCTCGGCGACGGCGGCGTCATCGTGCTTGGCGGCCTGGCGATGAACCGGATCGAGCACTGGGAATTCGCGAAGCCGCGGGACTACGACGCCACGGTCAAGACGGACTTCTACGAGTTCGTGCCCAGTGCGTACGGGTTCGGCCACGACACGCTCTACAAGCGCGTGGTCCGATCGATCCGGGACGGCGGCCCGATCGAGATTCCCGGCGACGAAGGCCTGCGCTCCATCGAGCTCCTGCACGCGATCTATGCGAGCAATGAGCGCCACGAACGGGTAATCATGGACCAGGGCCCGGTCTCGAGGCGGCTGGGCCTCAAGCCCATCGACCTGCGATCGCCAGCGGACGGGCAGGCGGCGAACGCCGTGGCGGCGTGCATCACCAACACGATTGACGGCCTGGCTGCCGGCGACAAGCTGGTGGCGGGCATCATCGGCGAACTGCCCTCGCGCACGGCCAAGAGTCCCAGCATCTGGAACCACGCCATCCGCCGTCTCGGCATGGACGCCACGTTCGTGTCGTTCGACGTGACGGCGGCGAAGCTGGCCGCGCTGGTGCAGGCGTTGCGGGCCTGGCCCGCGTATGTCGGCGGCAGCGTGACGATGCCGTACAAGGTCGAAATCGCGAAGCATCTCGACGACCTGACGCCGGCCGCGCGCCTGACGGGCGCGGTGAACACGATCGTCCGCGAGGCAGGCGGCAGGCTGGTCGGCGACAACACGGATGGTGCGGGGGGCGTGGCGGCGCTCACGCTGGGCGTCGGCGCGGCCGCCCCGTTCATCCCGTCGCTCTCCGGCATGCGGGTGCTGATGGTGGGCGCCGGCGGCGCGGGCCGAGCGGTGGCCGTGGCCCTGGCCGGCGCCGTCGGCGACGGATCCGTCACGATTGTCAGCCGCACGGCGAAGCACGCCGAGGACGTGGCGGCGGCGGCGCGCCAGCGGAACCCGCACGTGAAGGCCGCGCCCATGGCGGACCTGCCGTCCCTGCTGCCGGGCGTCGACCTGCTCGTCAACTGCACGGCGTGCGGCCAGACCGGGCTACGGGCTGTAGACGCTCAGACCGTGGTCTCGCTCGAACCGTTCTCGCCGCTCGCGGAGGCGGCGCCCCGCGGCGTCCCGCGTGGCGCGACCGATGCCGATACGACGCGGGCGTGGCTGGCGAAGAACCTGGATGCCATCGATCGCAACGCCCGGGCGTCACAGGATCGCATCCTGACGCTACCGGCGGCGGCCCGCGTGTTCGACATCGTCTATGCGCCGTTCGAAACGGTGCTGCTGAAACAAGCCCGGCTCGCGGGTCACCCGGTGCAGAACGGCAAGCTGATGAACCTGCAGCAAGCCGTGACCGCGATGTACGACGTGGTCTTCCACACCCATCTCCAGGATCGCGGGCAGGCCACGCCGGCCGTGCGGCAGGCAATTCTGGGGTTCATGGCCGAGGTCTGGTAGTGCGAGTGGTCGCGATCATCCCGGCGCGGGGCGGGTCCAAGGGACTGCCCGGCAAGCACCTGAAGATGCTGGCGGGCAAGCCGGTCCTGGCCTACGCGGTCGAGCCCGCGGTGGCCTCGTCACGCGTCGATCGCGTGATCGTCACGACGGATTCGCCGGAGATCGCAGCGGCCGCCCGCGCGCTGGGCGCCGAAACACCGTTTCTCCGGCCGGCCGACATCGCCGGCGACGCCGCGACCACCGAGTCGGCGCTGCAGCATGCCGTGCGGTGGCTCGACGAGCACGAGGGGTGGCGCGCGGACATCGTCGTCTTCCTCACCTGCACGGCGCTCTACCGCGAGCCCGGGTGGATCGACGAAGCCGTGCGGCGACTGGTCGAGCGCCCGGATCTCGAGACGGTGTTCGTCGGCCTGAGGACGCACAAGAACTTCTGGCGCAAGGTCGACGGTACGTTCGTGAAGCTGGCCGCGGACATCCCGTACGGGTCGCGCCAGACGCGCGAGCCGCTGTACCGCGAGGAGACGCCGACGGCGTGCGCGACGCGCGCCGATCTCATCCGGTCCGGTCGGCGCGTCGGTGCGACGGTGGACATCATCCCCACCGACGACGACCGCGTGATGCTCGACCTGCATTCCGATTTCGATTTCTGGCTCGCCGAGCAGGTCCTGGTGGAATGGCCGAAGCTCGGCAAGCCGCTGTAGGGCGGAGACCCAACATGAAGGACATTTCGGCCAACGATCTGCGCGACAACATCCCGCTGGTGGCGAAGCAGCACGACGGCCACAAGTCCACGGTCCGCGTGGGCAACGCCGTCATCGGCGGCGAGGCCCTGGTCGTGATGGCGGGTCCGTGCGCGGTGGAGACACCGGAACTGACGCTCGACATCGCGAAGGCTGTCAAGGCGGCCGGGGCGACGATGCTCCGGGGCGGCGCGTTCAAGCCGCTGACGTTTCCCTACCGCCGGGGCTTCATGATGGAGATCGGCGAGCCGGGCCTGGCCTGGCTGAAGGCCGCCGGCGACGCGGTTGGCCTCCCGGTGGTGACCGAGGTCATGGACGTCCGGATGGTGGACACGGTGGCGAAGCACGCCGATATGCTCCAGATCGGCGCGCGCAACATGGCCAACTTCCCGCTGCTCATCGAAGTCGCCAGGACGAGGAAGCCCGTGCTGCTGAAGCGTCACTTCGGTGCCAGCCTGCGCGACTGGCTCGGGGCCGCCGAGTACCTCTACTACTACGGCAACACGCAGGTGGTGCTGTGCGAGCGCGGCGTCGTGGCGCCGCACACGCACGAGGTCACGTCCCGCTTCATCGTCGACCTGCAGGTGGTGCCCGCCGTGCGCGAGTACTCGCACCTGCCCGTCATCGTCGATCCGAGCCACTCGACGTTCAAGCGGTCGTACGTCGCGGCGATTGCCTGCGGCGCCATCGGTGTGGGCGCGGACGGCATCATCATCGACGTGCACCGCGAGCCGGAGAAGGCCGCCGTGGACCCGCTGCAGGCGTTGAGCTACGACGCGTTCGGCACGCTCATGGGCCAGATGCGCGGCATCGGCGCCGTGCTGGGACGGACCGTATGAGTGCCGGGACCACCGCGACGGGCGGCGTGCCCTTCGAAGTGCACGTCGCCATCGACGAGCTGCGGGACGGCAGCATCGTCACCTCCCGAGGCCTGATGTCGAGCCTCGAGCCGGTCGGCGTCACGGCGGCCAAGATCATCGCGTGTCAGCCCGGCCGCTACTCGGCGGTGCCGGTCAAGATTACACACGCGCTGTCGCGCATCGATCCGCGGCTGGCCGCGGTGACCGACAGCGCCCCCGGCGCGTCGGCCGCGGTGATCGAGGAGGTTCGCTCGTACCTGGGCGCCATCCGGCTCGTCGTGGCGCCCTACGACGTGGCGTCCTGCCTCGAGGCCGCCCAGGCGGGCGTGGACACGTGGCAGATCGACGAGGCCATGAGCGCCAACGTGCCGCTGCTCGAGGCCATCGCCGGCGTGGCGCGGCGCGTCTATTTCTGCACCTGGGGCTGCACGCTCCGGGAAATCGACGTCGCGCGCGGCATCCTGCACGCCACCGAACTGGTGCTCGTGCACCGCGTCCGCAGCGCGCCGACCTCGGCGGGTATGCGCGACTGCGCGACCATCGCGCACCTCTCGTCGCTCGGGCACCGCGTGGGCTGGCGCGAGATGCGCCCGACGCGCAGCCACGCGATCATGGCCCTGGCCGTGGGTGGATCCGTCGTCCAGATCCCGGCGATCACGGGCGACCTCGACGCCGACGCGGCCGCCGCGCGGATTGCGGCCCGCGTGGCGCGGCTCCGCGGCCTCGCCAGCTCGAGCCGCGCGGCCCTGCTCGCCAGCGACCCGGATGAACTCGACGAAATCGAAGCCATGCGGCCGGGACTCGTGGCGGCCTGCGCCGTCCCGGCCGGCACGGTGCTGACACCCGGCATGGTCGCCTGGAAGGCTCCCGCGACGGGTCTGGCCGTCGATCAGTTGACGCAGGTGATCGGGCGGCGCGTCATCTACGACCTGAAGATGGACGACCCGCTGACGTTTGGGGTGCTGCGATGAAAGCCGGTGTCGTGATCCGCACGAAGAACGAGGCGGCCTGGCTGGACCAGGTCCTCGGGGCCATCGCCCGGCAGGCGGACGTCGATCCGGAGGTGGTGGTGGTGGACAACGAGTCCACCGACCGCACGCTCGAGATCGCGGGGCGCCACGCGTGCCGCGTGCTCTCGATCAGCGACGCCGCGTACTCGCACGGCCGCGCGCTCAACCTCGGGGTTGCCGCGACGACGGCCGACCTGGTGGCGATCCTCTCGGGACACTGCATCCCGGTCAACGAGCGGTGGCTGCTGCGCTTCGTCGCCAACTTCAACTCGCCGACGATTGCCGGCGTCTACGGCCGGCAGGAGCCCCTGCCGGACAGCTCCGCGTTCGACAAGCGCGACCTGTGGACCACGTTCGGCCGCGACCGGCGGACGCAGCGGCGCGACCACTTCTTCCACAACGCGAACTCGATGATCCGCCGCGCCGTGTGGGCCGAGATGCCTTTCGACGAGGACCTGCCGGGCGTCGAAGATCGCGACTGGGCCAAGCGCGTCCAGTCCGCCGGCTGGCAGATCGCGTACGAACCCCACGCCAGCGTGTTCCACCATCACGGCATCCACCAGGGCCGCGACGAGCACCGCGCCGCGCGCGTGGCGCGCGTCATCGAGCTCATCCAGAACCGGCCGACGGGAGACGCACAGTGAGCAGCAGCACGCGCGGCAGAACGCTGGGGATAATTCCGATTCGCGAAGCGGACGTCTTTGCGGCCGGCCAGCCGGTCAGGCTGGCCGGCAAACCACTGCTGTCGTTCACCGTCGATGCGGCCAGGGAGGCGGATCGCCTCGATCGCACGGTCGTGACGACGGACGGAGAGCGCGCCGCCGAGTTCGCGCGGTCGCTCGGCGCGGACGTGCCGTTCATCCGCCCGCAGGACCTGGCGCGCCCGGGCGTCGGCATCTGGCAGGTGCTGCAGCATTGCCTGCTGTGGCTGGAGGAGCACCAGACCGATCGGTTCGATCACGTCGTGCTGCTCGAGCCGAGCCACCCGGTCCGCCCGCGCGGCCTGGTGAACCGCGTGGTCGAGGCGCTCTCCACGAGCGACTGCGACAGCGTGCTGACGGCGCACGAGGAGCGCCACGCTTTCTGGATGCAGACGCCGGAGGGCGAGATCCGCCCGGTGGCGATGGACAACGAGTCGTCACGGCAGAAGCGCGCACCGCTCTTCCGCGAAGTGGCGGGCCTGGCCTGTGCCAGCCGGCACGGCGTCGTCGCCGCCGGCCGCGGCCCGGGGCGTAACGTGGGCATCGTGCCCGTGCGGTCGTGGATTGGCCTCATCGACACGCAGGATCCGTTCGGCCTGCTGGTGGCCGAGAAGCTGTTGGAAGCGGCCCGGGAGCACCCCGATCTGGCCGGCGAGGCACTGGTCGGCATCGGGTAGACCGTTCATCGGTCCCGGGGGAGGGCGTTCATGCGTGCGTTGATCACTGGCGGGGCGGGATTCGTCGGATCGCATCTGGCCGAGGCGCTGCTCCGCGACGGGCACCACGTCTCCGTCATCGATAACCTGTCGACGGGCTCGATCGAAAACATCGCGCACCTGAAGCACAACCCGGCGTTCAGCTACACCATCGATTCCGTCGAACACGAGCCGGTGCTCGCGGAGTTGATCGACGGCTGTGACGTGGTGTTCCACCTGGCCGCTGCCGTCGGCGTCAGGCTGATCGTTGAAGAGCCGGTGCGCACGATCGAAACCAACGTGCACGGCACCGAGGTGGTCCTCCAGCACGCGAACAAGAAGAAGAAGACCGTCCTCATCGCCTCGACGTCGGAAGTGTACGGCAAGAGCACGGACGTGCCCTTCCGCGAGGACGGCGACCTGCAGCTCGGCGCCACGGTCAAGCACCGTTGGGCGTACGCATGCTCGAAGGCCATCGACGAGTTCCTGGCGCTCGCGTACTGGAAGGAGCGGAAGCTGCCGGTCATCATCGTGCGCCTGTTCAACACGGTGGGCCCGCGGCAAACCGGCCGGTACGGAATGGTGCTGCCGAACTTCGTGCGGCAGGCGCTCGCCGGACAGCCCATTACCGTGTACGGCGACGGCACACAGAGCCGCTGTTTCGGGTACGTGGGCGACGTGGTCCGCGGGCTGACCGGGCTCGTGAAGGAACCGCGCGCGATCGGGCAGGTCTTCAACGTGGGCAACAACCAGGAGATCACGATTCGTGGCCTGGCGGAACGTATCAAGGCACTGACCGGCAGCACGTCGGACATCGTGACGCTGCCCTACGACGAGGTTTACGAGACGGGCTTCGAGGACATGGCGCGCCGGGTGCCGGATCTGTCAAAGATCCGCGCCCTGATCGGGTACGAACCGACAGTGCAGCTCGATCGGATCATCGAGGAAGTGGTCGAGTACACCCGGCAGCGCCCGCCGGCCGCCTGACGCCGGGCCGCGTGACCGCCGGCCGCCCGCAGGCGTATACTGTGAAGACAGAGGTACAGCCTTGATCACACGCACACGCGTCCTGGCGTCCGGACTGGCGGTCTGGCTCGTGCTGGCCGTGGTGTCGTCGGCCGTGGCGGGCGAGGTCATGTTCTCCATCCGCGACGGCCGCGTCACACTGGTGGCCCGCAACGCGCCAATCAGCGACATTCTCGCGGTCTGGGAAAAGGAAGGGCGCACGAAGATCGTGGCCCGAGAGAAGGTGACCGGTATGGTCACATCGCTCGACCTCATCAACGAACCGGAAGCGTCGGCGCTCGCGATCGTGCTGCGAGGCGTCTCGGGCTACCTGGCCGTCAAGAACCCGTCGGCACCCGACGATGCGTCGATGTACCGGTACATCGTGATCAATCCCGCTCCAGCACCCGTGATCGCGGTGCAGGCTTCACCGATGGGCCGACCCACCGGTCCGCCATCGATGCAGAGCATCGGCGTGGTGTCGCCGACGGTTGGCGAACCGGGCGGGTACCCGGCGGCATTCGTCCCGCCTCCGTCGGACGACAACGACGATGCCGCGGCCCGTTCGCAGATGCCGGCGGGGCTGCGTCAACCGGGCATGCCGATCGGGGGACTTGGTCGGATGACCGGGGACGGCGCGGCGCAGCCCGATCCGTCCACGCGACAGCCCGCTCCACCCTCGACATCCCCGGGATTCCCGTCCGCTGGCGTGAGCGTGCCTGGTGCGGTGGTCCCGGCGACGAAGCCACCGGCGGCACCGGGTGCGCCGCCGGCGCCGACCACGCCCATCATCCGATGACGCGTCGGCCGGCCGTGAAACAGAGTGGTCGTTGAGCCACAGTTTCTGTCACCTGGATACCACAATAATCACTAGCGCTGGGGTTCGAGGCTCCGAATTCTCCGAGAATTTTGGCCTGTGAGGCGGATCGGGTCTTGCATTACACTCTCAAGTGGTGGCGTGTGTCCTTTTTGAGACCACGCTATCCTGGGGCAGGACACCGTCCGATAAGACGACAGATTACGGGTTGGTGTTGCTAGTTGGGAAACGTGGAGGGGTAGGCCTGATGATCACGAGAATGACAGCCACTGGCGTTGCGATGGTGGCGGTGTTGGCGGCGGTTCTGCTGGCGCCGGTATCCGTGGACGCGCAGGGCAGTTTCGTGGGACCCAGGACCGGTGGCCCCGGTACCGCCAGCGCCGTCACGGCAACAACCATCACGTACAACGGGGGGACGTATTCACGGGTGAACGGCAAGGTCACCTTCCCGGACTGCACCGTGTACATCGCGATGGACAGCGGCCTGCTGATCTATGCCGGCACCGATGGCAGCTGCACACCTAGCAGCGGGTCGAGTTCGGGCAGTTCGTCAGGATCGAGCAGCAGCTCATCGAGTTCGGGCAGCAGTTCGGGCTCCAGCAGCGGCTCTGGTTCCAGCAGTGGTTCGAGTTCGGGCAGCTTCGCGGGGCCTGGCACCGGCGGCCCGGCGTTGGCCAGCGGTGTCACGGCCACGTCGCTCACCTACAACGGCGCCACGTATGCGCGCGTCAACGGCAAGGTGACGTTTCCGGATTGCACCGTGTACATCGTCATGGACAGCGGCCTGATGATCCCGGCCGGGGTTGCACCGGGCTGCACGTCTGGCGGCAGTTCGAGTTCCGGCAGTTCTTCCGGCTCGAGCAGTTCATCGAGTTCCAGCAGCAGTTCCTCCGGCTCGAGCAGTTCGTCCGGATCCAGCAGCGGTTCGAGTTCAGGCAGCTTTGCGGGCCCGGGCACCGGCGGACCGTCCACGCCGACGTCCGTGACGCCTACGACCGTCACGTATAACGGCGCGACGTACGACCGCGTCGGCGGGAAGGTCACGTTTCCCGACTGCACGGTCTACATCGTCATGGACAGCGGGCTGATGATTCCTGCGGGTTCAGCTGCGGGGTGCACGCCGAGCAGCAGTTCGAGTTCAGGGAGTTCATCGGGGTCCAGCAGTTCGAGTTCGAGCAGTTCGTCCGGTTCGAGCAGCAGTTCCTCCAGTTCCGGCAGTTCCTCTGGCTCGAGCAGCAGTTCGAGTTCGAGCAGCAGTTCCGGCGGTGGCACGAGCACGTTTCTGACACCGGCCAATGGCGGACCGCCCAGTGGCACGATCAGCGGCACGAGCCTGATCTACAACGGCGGCGTCTTCCCGATGGCCAACAACCGCGTCACCTTCCCTGATTGCACGACGTACCTGGTGGCGTCCAACGGCACGCCCATCGTCCCGACTGCCACATCCGGGTGCGTCAAGGGAGCGGCGCTGGTCACACCGTACATCTCGTGGTCGAACCCGTCCCCGATGAATTCCGGCACGGCCCTGAGTTCAGCACAGTTGAACGCTTCCGCCACCGTTCCTGGCACGATGACCTACACCCCTGCGGCTGGCACCGTCCTGCCGGATGGCGCGAATTCCCTTGGCGTCGGGTTCGTCCCGACGGACACGAACACGTACACGACCGCAAAGCTCACCGTCACGGTCTACGTCGGAGCCATCACGCTGGGTCCCAGCAATGGCGGGCCGACGTCTGGCACGCTCAGTGGCACGACGCTCACCTACAACGGGCTCCCGTACACGGTGAATGCGGCCAACCAGGTGCAACTGCCCGATTGCAAGGTCTACCTCGTGGTGGCCAACGGGTCGATCCTGCTCTATCAGCGGGACGCGTCCAGTTGCAGCACCAACGGCTCGAGCAGTTCGGGTGGAAGTTCGAGCGGCGGATCCGGCGGCATCGGCCCGAGCAATGGCGGGCCGCAAAGCGGCACCCTGGTCGGCACGCAGTTCACCTACAACGGCGTCACGTATACGGTGAACGCGAACAACCAGGTGCAGTTGCCAGACTGCAAGGTCTACACGGTGCTGGCCGGCGGCGCGCTCAACTACGCCCGTGATGCCAGCAGTTGCTCGGGTGGCGGCGGCGGGAGCGGCTCAACGGGCTCGCAGACGGTCGCGGGAGCGGGCGCGCTGAAGACGTGGAGCGCGCCGAAAACGGTGGTCACCACGGCAGGAGCGCGGGTGTCGATCTACTCCATCAGCATGGCGTACGATGACGCGACCAAGCGTTTCCTGCTCACCTGGCGCGCCGGGTGGAGGGGTACCTGCGCAGACGTCGATGCCATCTGGGGGCAGTTCCTCGATACGAACGCCGACCCGCTTGGCAACCAGTTTCTGATTTCCGTTGGCAACAACTGCTCGTGGGTCAACCAGGCGTGGGAACCCGCCGTTGCCGCGACCGGCG
>Ga0334722_10000694_pt1 | contig 47747 bp, 51 predicted proteins | sample C3_bottom_MG_FD_207210 | JGI IMG/M metagenome (GOLD analysis project Ga0334722, IMG submission 207210) | Sediment microbial communities from Yellowstone Lake, YNP, Wyoming, USA - C3_bottom | ecosystem: Environmental > Aquatic > Freshwater > Lake > Sediment | place: USA: Wyoming | collected...
ACCTTTTCGCGTCCGTCCCGTAATTTCCGCCCGTCACTGTCCGCGTGCTCTCCGCACCGTGACGGTTTCACCGCCGACTCCCCAGTTGTCCGTGTCGACCTCGTCGATGACCACGACGGTGGTCGCGGGGTTTTTCCCCAGGAGGTTCTGGAGCAGCCGGGTGACCCCATCGATGAGCTTTGCCTTCTGTTCCGGCGTGGTCCCTTCCCTTGTGATCCTGATGTTCACGTATGGCATGACGGTCTCCTTTTACTTTGGTGCGCGTCGATGTCACGGCCATTATACGTCCCCGCATAAGAAATCTCCGGAGTTCCCGGCACAGGCAATAAGATGTCACCGGATAGCTGACCCAGCAGTCCCCATTGAGATGATTCGTGCAAGAAACCGGAAAATTCTGCCGTAATTCCGACGGCAGATACGTTTTTCATTAAAGATTTTTCGTTCTCTGTCCGAATCATCATGATGAAATCATGCCTTTCCGGGTTAAACCCGGTGGCAAACAGGAGGAGACATGAAGACGTTTTTCGTGGCAGCAGCCGCCATCGCGCTGATCGCGATGGCCGGATCCGGAATGGCGGATACCAACACCCTGACGGTAACGGCAAGCGTGGCCGGAACGTGCAAATTCGTTGCGGGGACTTCCCTGCTTGGTTTTGGCTCCCTCGATCCCTCCGTGGGGACGGATGTGAATGCATCGGCAACGACCCAGTTCTGGTGCACGAAGGGTGTGACCACGGATGCCGTTTCCGCGAACACCGGTCTGAATTTTGCCGGCGGGAAAAGGGGGATGAAGGATACCGTAAGCGGCGACGTCATTCCGTATACGCTGACCCTTACAAAAGATGCGAATCCAAACGCAGGACCTTCGGCTCCAAGGATTCTGACCCTCGCCGGTGGTGTTTTGGGGGCGGATTATACGGCAAAAACCGCCGGCAGTTATTCGGACACCGTTGTCGTCTCAATCAATCCGTAAGAAATCTCCGGGACAGGAATCGGGTTGGATCGCTTTTTCATGAGGGGCGGCCGGAGGGTCACCCCTCATCCCTTCTTGGGAAAGCCGCTTAGGAAGAATATGCTTTTGTTGATCCCTGCGGTCTTGCTTATTCTTTGGCTGGCAGACCCCTGCCATGCCGAGAGCACGACCTTGTCGGTTACCGCCACCGTCTTGTCAAAAAACAACTGCAAATTTGATTCCAAGAATTCGACCCTGAATTTCGGCGCGCTGGATCCCGGCAACCCGATCGATACCACTGCGAGTATTTCCATCGGATTTGTCTGTAGAGGCAGCGCCCCGATGGCGACATTTGCCGTCGCGGAGGACGACGGATTATATGAAACCGGCGCGAATGCCAACCGGATGCGGCATACGGTCGTCCCCACGGAATACCTGTCCTACAGCCTGACCTTGAACCCCACCTCCGGCATGGTCCCCAAAAACGCTCCGCAGACGCTTACAGTTTCCGGAACCGTTCGGGGAACGGACTATCAGAATGCGTATGCGGGGAATTATTCGGATACGGTGGTCGTCTCGCTGCTGCCGTAATCCCATGGAAAGTGGCGTCCTTTCCTGAAGGTTTCCCGTTTCCATCCGATAAATAAGAAGGGAACCTAGTTGTTGGAAGGGGTCCATGGAGAAGGCAAGGGAAGATAACCACATCTACGGCGTTGTCCCCACGAAACGCCTGTTGGGCCAGGTCTTGGTGGATGGCGGATTCCTGTCGCACCACGACCTTGCGCGCGCCCTCGCGGAGCAGAATCGCACCAACGAAATGCTGGGGCAAGTGCTGGTCCGGATGAGGATTCTCGATCCGATGGAAATCAGCGCTGCGGTTTCCATCCAAAGCGACCTGGCTTCCTTGGACGATGCCGTCAAGGCGGCGGCCGGCGTCCGCCAACTGTTGGGCGAGCTTCTGCTCAAGGCGAAACGGATCACTCCGGAGCAACTTGACCATGCCTTGAACGAACAGCGGCAAACCGGGGAGAAGCTCGGCGAAGTTCTCGTTCGCCGGGGTTTACTGACGAAAAAGGAACTTGACGCCGTCCTGGCGTTTCAACGACATCAAAGCGGAGAGGCTCCGGGATCCGTACGGTTGAGGCTGGGCGAAATCCTCGTTGCCACCGGCCAGATCACCCGCGAACAGCTCGATGCCGTCCTGGCCAAACAAAAATTAACCCGGAAGAACCTGGGGGATCTGCTGGTTGAAACCGGCGCGGTTCAGCCGCACCAGGTCACCCGCGGTCTCCATCTTCAGGAAAAGCTGGTCACCGCCGCGCTCCTGGCGGTGCTGTCTCTGGCGAACGTTTCCGGAGCGCAAGAGATCCCTTCCGCGAGTTCCCGAGCCGCTTCCGGCAGCGCCAAGATCACGGTGACCGCCGCGGTTGTATCCCGCGCCACGTTGAAGGTCATCTATCAGCGTCCGGAGGTGGTCATCACCAACGCCGATATCGCACGGGGATACGTGGAACTCCCCTCCGCCTCCCGCATCGAGGTACGGAACAACAACCCGGCGGGCTATCTGCTGGTCTTCGAGGGAAAGGAAGGGCCTTTTCCAATGTTCGATCAAGTTCATGTGAAGGGATTGGGAACCGAGGTCCAGATCGACCCGGGCGGCGGCTGGATCCCCCAACCGCATACCCGGGGCACGGTGACGATGGAGCTGAGCTACCGGTTTGTCCTTTCGAAAAATGCCCGGCCCGGGACTTATGCCTGGCCGTTCGCCATCACGATCCGGTCGTTATGAATCTTCCGAACGACGTTTATGATTCGCTGGAACTTTCGTAATACTCTGGTATATTGACGCAAAAAACGGAGAGGATGCGGAAGCGCGTGTCTCTGAAAAAATGGATCGCCGTCGGCATTCTGATGATTCCGCTGGTGTGCGCGTCCAAGGCCCGATCCGGCGAGTGGAGGGTTACCCCGATTCAATTGACCTTCGGCAGGGAGGCAAAAAGCGGGGTGATCACGGTGGTCAACGAGGCGGCGGAGAAGCTGCAGGTCCAGTTGAAGGCATTTGAATGGACACAAGACCCCGAGGGAAAGGATCAATATACGGAGACCAACGACATCCTCTTTTTCCCGAGAATCCTGATCCTTGAAAAAGCGGAAGAGAGGATCGTGAGGGCGGGGATCCGGATGCCGGCGGTCGCCAAGGAAAAGACCTATCGATTGTTCATCGAGGAGATCCCGGAGCCCAAAAAGCCGGAAGGGGTAAATGTTTCCATCGCCATCCGGTTCGGCGTGCCCATTTTTGTAAAGCCCATCAAAGAGGAAGCCAAGGGGGAGATCGAGAAAATCGAGATGGCAAACGGCACGTTCCATGCCCGAATGAAAAACACCGGCAATCTGCACTTCATTGTCCGTTCCGTCACCGTGAAGGGGAAAAACCCCAACGGTGGGGAGATCTTTTCCAAAGAGCTGAGCGGCTGGTATCTCCTTGCGGGGGCCTCGCGGGATTATACGACGACGTTGCCCCAGGAGGTCTGCCTAGAAGTGTCCAAGGTTGTCGTTGAGGTCAAGACCGATAAGGTTACCCTCGCGGGGGATCTGGCTGCCGATAAGACGATGTGCTCCCCATAGATCCCCGCCAACGGGCAACCGGGCGATGAGCGCAGTCCGCCCGTCGTTTCTCCTGGCCCTGTTGTTCCTGTCGATCCTCCTGACGTGCCGCTCGGAATGCCTCGACACCATCGTTGTCAAGATCGTCCTCAATGGAGAGACCAAGGGCGAGTTCTTCGTGAAAATCGCGGGGGGGGGCGGCGATTTTCTGGTCGGGAAGGAAGATTTGAGGACCATGGGGTTTCGGTATCCTTCCGGAAAAACGGAGATCATCGAGGGAGAACCGTATCTCTCGTTGAAATCGATGGAGGGCGTGGTGGTTGTCTTCAACGAAAAGACGCTCACCTTGGAAATCACCGCTTCGCCCACTCTTCTGCCGAAAAAGACCATCGACCTCCTGCCGCAACGACAAGCGAAGGTCGATTATCCGAGGGATTCGGGAGGGTTTTTCAATTACGGGCTCGGTTATTCGGCCGGGGATTCCTCCGCAATCCGGAGTTTTGATGTAGCCAACCAGTTAGGAATCCGACAAGGAGATTTTCTGCTGCTCTCGGATTCTTCCTACACAAAAACCCCTACGGAGGAAAAATTCGTCCGGCTCTTAAGCAACATCACCTACGACCGGCGGCAGCGGCTGGACCGGTGGGTGCTCGGAGATTTTTTCGCCTCCTCGGGCGACCTCGGCAGCAGCCTGAACCTTGGCGGTCTCAGTTACTCCAAGGTCTATCGGATAGACCCGTATTTTCATCGCAATCCCTTGGCCAATTTCTCCGGGTTGGTATCCCTGCCGTCCGAGGCGGAGGTCTACATCAACGGGGCGCGGATCCGCTCGGAAAAACTCGCTCCAGGCCAATTTGAGTTAAAAAACATCTCCTATTACGGCGGCACGAGCGTCGTTTCGGTGGTGATCAAAGACCCCTTTGGGCGGGAACAGCGGCTTGCTTATCCTTTTTATTTCACCGATATTCTCTTAAGGAAAGGGCTCCATGAATATAGCTATAACGCAGGTTTTTTAAGGGAGAAGTTTGGCGACGAGAGCAATCGGTATGGCCGTCCGGCATTCTCCGCCTTTCACAATTACGGCATCAGCGACACCCTCACGGCGGGGTTTGCGACCGAGGGGACAAGCGAAAGGTTTAACCTGGGTCCTCAGGCCTCCTATCTGATTCCGAACGCCGGTATCGCTTTCCTCTCCGCCTCCGGCAGTCTGGAAAGCGGCGGGCGAGGGGGACTTGCCGTCCTCTTCACCCACGGGTATCAAAGCGGGGGAATCAATTCGCGGGTCCTCCTCAAGGGACTGACCAGGGATTACGCAACCGCCGGGGACGAAAACCCGGCGGAAAAGGTTAAGTATGAGGGCGCAGCGGGGATCGGTTACGGAGGGACGAGGAAGCTCGGATCCCTCTCTTTGGATTTCGATACGATAAAGAAATATCAGGTGCAGGGCCTGCAGACCGGGACCATCACCTATTCGCGTATTCTCACGGAGAATTCCACTCTGACGGTGACGTTCAGGAAGATGAAGGGGCAAACCCCCTCGAACGAGTCCTTTGCGGGTTTAACGTACTACCCGTGGAAGGAGATCTCCCTGTCCGCCAGCTATAAAAGAGAAGGGGATACCCATACCGAAGCCGTCCAGGTGCAGAAGAGCCAGCCGGTGGGTGAAGGGCTCGGTTACCGGGCCTCGCTGGAGCGCGCGGATTCTCCGACAACCGGCGTTACCACCGTCAATCCTTTCGTCCAGTACAATGGGCGCCACGGAATCTATTCCGGCGAATACCGAGGGGATTATTCCGATGGGGGGGGGAAAAGCGAGATCTACCGAATATCCGCTTCCGGGGGGATCGCCTATGTGGGGGATACCTTCGGCTTCAGCAGGCCGGTCACGGACAGCTTTGGACTTGTCAAGGTAGGCGGGCTGGAGGGGGTAAGGGTCTACCAGAGCAACCAGGAAATCGGCAGGACGGGCGCCAAAGGGACAGTCTTTCTCCCGAACCTCGGCTCGTACTATGAAAATCAGATCTCCATCAACGACAAGGATATTCCCATCGATTATTCGATCCCCGAGGTCGTAAAATATGTATCGCCGCCGTTGAGGAGCGGTTCTCTCATCTCCTTTGAAGCGAAAAAATTTCAGGCGATTACAGGGGTGCTGAAAATCAAGATCGAGGGGGAGGTCGAGCCGGTAGAATTTTACGAGGTCAAGATGAACGTGGACGGGAAAGAGATTGCCTTCCCTACCGGCAAGGGAGGAGAGTTTTATCTGGAAAATATCCGTCCCGGGAGCTATGCGGCTTCCTTTGGTTTCAAGGAGAAAACCTGTATCTTTGAGATGACGATACCGGGATCGGACGAGCTGATCATCGACCTGCGAGGTCTGATCTGTGAAAATATTCGTTAGACTGGGAGCGGCAGGCCTCTGCCTGCTTCTGGCCGGCACAGCGGACGCTGCCTGCAAGGTGACGACAACCAGCATGAACTTCGGCAGTTACGACGTCTTCGTGACCACGCCGCTGGATTCCACGGGGACTCTGACGGTTTCCTGCGACCAGAACCCCCCGACGAACGTCACCGTCGCGATCGGGCCCAGCGCGAACTCCGGAGGATTCAATCCAAGGACGATGCGGAACGCGTCGACGCCGGACCGGCTGAATTACAACCTCTTCACCAATGCTTCCATGAACGTTGTCTGGGGGGACGGAACCGCGGGAACCGCAAGGGTCGTTCTTCAAAAAGTCAATAAAAACCAACCGCAGACAGCAACGATCTATGGAAGAATCTCTCCCGGCCAGAACGTCTCGGTCGGGTCGTACAGCGACCACCTTACGGTCACGATCACCCCATGAAAATAGGGCTCCTCGAAAGGAGCCCTATTTCCCCCGGAAAGTCGAAGACGAGAGGCGGAGCCCGCAGGCCCCGCCCTTTACCGTTTGGCATCCTGACCCTGTTACTGCAGCACGCCGCCGATGACTGCGGGCGCGCCGGTCACGTCCGGCTCGGTGCCGAGGGCCGGATCGGTCCAATCGGACGCGGTGGGCAACTGGTCCGCGTAGGAGGTAACCGGAAGGGACACGCAGGCTCCCAGCTCTTTCTTCATCCGCTGTTCCTTCTCCAGAGCCTTTGCATAATAAGTGTTGCTCCCCTCGGTGAGAACGCTCCCGTCGGGAATCGTGAACTCGGGGACCCACCGGATCGAGGAGCCCGGCCCGCCTTGGGAGCAATCCGCGTTGGCGCCGGTGTCCATGTTCACGCACTTGCCGGGGATGCCGTTGAGATTCCCGAACCCGTCGTATTGCAGGGAGAATTTGGCGTTCGTGTACCCGTTGCCGGTGTGGGAGTACTGCAGGACCAGCGGGGGGTCGAACTTCACGAACGTACTTTGCGCCGGGTCCTTGACGGCCACGAGATGGTTCCAGTTGTTGGGTCCCGTCTCCCAGGAGTAGAACACGGGCAGGTTGCTCATGGCCTGCCACGGACAGGTGTTGTTGTCCCACGGGCACCGGAGCAGGTCGAGGTTCGCCGTCGATGGGTCGAAGAGCGGCCCGCTCATGAGACCCCATTGAAACGCGTTGTCCAGGGTGGAGGCGACCACCGCGGTCGAGCCGCTCTTGAGGACCATGTTCGCGTTATCGAAGGTGTACGGCGTATAAGTGGCGGACGACGGCGCCACGGGCTGGTAGCCCGTGAAGGGAAGGAACGGATTCGAGCCGTCCAGGTTGGAAATGTCCGGGCAGTTTTCGAAGCAGGCAAGCGTCGCCGGGACGGTGTCGGAAGGATCGACGGCCACGTCGGAATAGGACACCACCGGAGTGGAGTCGTCGGCGGTGCAGGAGAAAGTGTCGTCGCTCGGATTGGACGGGGTGCCGCCGTCGTTGTGGCTGCATCCCTGCAGCTTGATCTGAACGTTGCCGCTGAGCGCCTGCGAAAAGAAGTTGAGCTCGGAAAACTTGAGCGTGGCGAGATCGATGTCGACCGTGGAAGAAAGGTTTTCCCACGTCCAGTTCGTTTTGTTCATCTGGGCCACTTTCGTGAAGGTGGCGCCGTTCCAGAGGACGCGGTACTGGTTGTCGTTCCCGGTGCCGGTCCATTCCATGTAATCGAGGGGGATGCCGGTGATGTCGGCGAGGGTCAGGAGGCTCCGGGAATGTTTCCGCAGCTTTCCTCCCGCCGTCAAGACCTCGTACCGCACCTCCGTGCCTCCCGGCCCGTACGATTGCTTGTAAACGCTGTCTCCGGTGGAAAGGGTCACGTCTCCGGGGAACCAGGAGCCGTAATAGCCGATATAGCCGTGAACGTCCTGTCCGCTCTGGGAGAACCGGACCGGGAACCCGGAATTGCGCAGGACCCTGGCGCCGTTCGAATCGTATACGCCGTATCTCCAGGCGGACTCGTCGAACGTGGTCCTGGACAGGCAGAAATCCTTGCCGGCGGCGGCGTTGACCCGGTGGAAGTTGGAGCTGTTATAGGCGATATCGAACGTTTTCGTACGAGGCGAGGGGGAGAGTTGCAGGGACTGAATCGTGCCGCCGCCGCTCGTGCCGTCCGCGCTGCGGTCCAGTGCGGCCGCTTCGCTGCCCGAATTTCCCTCAAAGCTCGAAGTCTGGAAGAACTTGAGCAGCACCTTGCCGTTGGACATCTCGGTTTTCAGGATGCCATTGAACATCGACTGGGACGAGGGAACGCCGTTGACGACCGGATAGCCGTCGAAGTTGATCGTGAACAGGCCGTAGGGATTCGTTGCGCTGGTCCCTTCCGTGATGACCGCCTTGGCGTAGATCAACTTATCGGGGTCGTAATCTCCCTCCGACGGTTCGTGGATCCATACCTTGATGATCTGGGGCGCCGAGTTGTCATCCCGCGAGACGTCGACTGTCCAAAAAGCGTAATTTGGCATATTGGCGCCGGAGGACTGGTTCGCCGACTGCTGGGCGCCGGCGGAAGCGCTGTCCTTCCCCTTGCACAGGTTCATATCGATCTGCGCCTTGTACGGACCCAGGTTGAGCATGGCGTCGTATCGCGTCTGGGCGACCATGCAGAGGATCTCGTTCACCGTGTTAAAGGATTGGACGGACTGCTCTTGAACATAAACGGTGGCCCTGTCGGTGTTGTAGTCCGAATCGGCGGGCAGCGACAGCGCCCGCACGGCGGCCCTTATCCTTGCGGGGGCGCCCGATCCGCCCTCGGACTGCGCGTCCACGACGCTGACCTTCTCTGCGACCGTCAGCGCAGAGGCGGGGCCGGCGGCATCTCCGCCCGCACTGCCGGCGGAACCGCCCCCTCCGCCGCAAGAAGACAAAAGACCGATCATTGCGAGAAACATTGCCAGGAATCCGATGACTCTTTTCATGACGTACCCCCTGATTCGTTGGTATTTTCCGTTAGCAGCGAGAGGGCCACAACCGTAAACCGTCATTGAATTGTCATATCGGAGCCCATAAAGAAAACTTTAATTTCATATCGTCAAAAATATGACGGTTGTTCTTTAAGGAGAAAGGTGCGGAAAATGCCGGGTTTTAAGGTTTTGGGAGGGGACTCATCACCGGAAATGGAAAGGGCTCCCGAAGGAGCCCTTTTTCGAAACGGCGCACCCGGTTCGCAGTCTTTGGGTTACAGCTTCCCGACGAGGATGAACGCGATGACCAGGGTGTAGATGACCAGGGACTCGATCAGCGCGAGACCGACGATCATCGGGATGAAGATCTTGTTCTGGGCGGAAGGATTGCGGGCAATCCCCTCCAGCCCGGCGGCAATGGCTTTGCCCTGGCCAAGCGCCCCCCCGAAGGATGCGATCGCTATGCCGAATCCTGCGGCCAGCGCGATGAAGGTCTTGACGTTGCTTCCGCCCGCTGCGGCGGCAGCACCTTCTTCCGCGAAGGCCACGGAGGCCACTGCTACGAAGAGCAGCGCCAGCAGAAAAGAGAAGGTGAGTCTGCGGAACATCGGGTTTCCCCCTTTCGAATTATGAGATCCTGCCGGGCGGTTTTCGCCTGCCCGGCGCGGGTGATGCCCCTTGCCGAACCGGATCAGTGCTCCTCTTCGTGCGCCACCGCGCCCGAGATGTAGATCATGGAGAGCACGGTGAAGATGAACGCCTGCATGAACGACACGAAAACCCCCAGCCCCATGAACACCGACGGGACCGCCCAGCCGACAAAGGCCAGCGCCATGAACCCGCCGACGACGGCATGGTCCCCGGTGATGTTGCCCATGAGACGCAGGGAGAGCGAAAGCGGACGCGCGAGGTGGGAGATGATCTCGATCGGCAGCATGATCGGCGCGAGCCACCAGACCGGTCCCAGGAAGTGCTTGAAGTAGGGGAGCCCGTTCTCCTTGACCCCGAAGAAGTGCGTGGACAGGAAGATGACGACGGCGAGGCCGACGGTGATGTTCATCTTCTGGGTCGGCGGCAGCAGGCCGGGGATGAGCCCCATCAGGTTCATGAAGAGGATGAAGACGAAGCAAGTCGCAAGAAGCGGCATGTATTTTTTGGCGTGATGTCCCAGGATGTCTTCGCCGATGTCGACCAGGAACCCGAGGACCAGCTCGAAGAAGTTGCGCAGGGTGAGCCGCGGCTCCGGGATGACCATCTCCTCGGGCTTCCTGCGTCCGACGACAAGGAAGCTTCCGACGGCGATGAGCGCGGCCACGAAGAGCGCCGCGTAGAAGTAGAAGAACTCTTTTCCGCCGGGCAGGGCCATGAAGAAGGAAAACCCGTGCTCCTCGGCGGCCAGGGCCGTCGCCGGCACGAGGAGAATCGCCGCCGCCCCCGCCAGCCGTCTGCGCATCGCGAACTCCCTTCTTACTTGGTCTTCACGGTCGCCGCCCGCGTCAGCCCCTCGAGGAGGATCCCCAGGAAGAGGCAGGACAGTCCGAGCAGAAATCCCAGCACGTCGAACCAGCCGGAGCGGATGACGAGATAAACGACCGCCACCAGCCCGAGAAACTTGAGAACGTACTGGACGATGAACCCTTTCCGGATCGTCCCCCCGCCCGAGAACGCCTTCTCCAGGATCTTCCGGATCAGGAAGAAGTTCCCGTAGGCGATGGCGGCGCCGACCGCGGCGCCGGGGAGCATCCGGAAGCGGCCGGCCACGGCGATCCCGGCCAGAACCACAGCGGCGGAGAGCAGGATCTTCCTCTCCGCGGACCGAAGGGACAGGGCGCCCGGCTCTTCCCTGGGCCCGTCACTTGCCACCGGGCTTCCTCTTCTCCTCTTCGCTCTTTTCCAGGTCCTTTTCCGACTGGACGGCGGACCGGTACAGGCTCCGCACGCCCGCCGCGAATCCCAGTCCGATCCAGACGATCGTCAGCCAGGGGCTGGTCCCGAGCCACTTGTCCAGGTAGTACCCGATCGCCAGTCCGATGACGACCGAAAGGGCCATCTCCAGGCCCAAGGCGCTGTACTTGCCCAGTTCCCGGAAGAGCTCTTTGCGGTCCTGCTTATCGGTCACGGCGATAAAAACCTAAGTTTCCTATCACAGATTCGAAGAAGCCGTCAACCGGAAACCTCAAGGAGGACCTCCCGCGTCGCGGCGATCGTCCGGTCCAGATCCCTGCGGGTGTGCGCGAGCGAGACGAAACCGGCCTCGAACTGCGAGGGTGCGATGTAAATTCTCCGGTCGAGGAGCCCGTGGAAATACTTCGCGTAGGCCCCCGTGTCGCTCCGCTTCGCCGTCGCGTAGTCGACGACCGGCCCCTTCTGGAAGAAGGTGGTCCACATCGAGCCGACGCGGTTGGTCCAGGTCGGGATGCCGGACGCTTCGAAAATCCCGTGGAGCCCCTCGGCCAGGTAGTCGGCTTTCTCCCCGAGCTTTTTGTACGTCCCCTTGCCGGCCAGCTCGTTCAGGCAGGCGATCCCGGCCGTAACCGCGAGAGGATTTCCCGACAGCGTGCCCGCCTGGTAGACGGGGCCGACCGGCGACAAGGCGTCCATCACGTCCCCGCGCCCGCCGAACGCCCCGACGGGAAGCCCCCCGCCGATGATCTTGCCGAGGATGGTAAGGTCGGGGTCGATCCCGAAGAGCTCCTGCGCCCCGCCGAACGCCACGCGGAACCCCGAGATCACCTCGTCGAAGATGAGAAGCGCCCGTTCCTGTTTCGTCATCTTCCGCAGCGCGTCGAGGAACCCCGGGGCCGGGAGGACGACCCCCATGTTGCCGGGAATCGGCTCGACGATGACCGCGGCGATCTGCCCCTTGTTCCTCTCGAACAGGCGGCGTACGGAGGCGTCGTCGTTGAAGGCTGCGGTCAGGGTGTGCCTGGCCAGGTCCTTCGGGACGCCCGGCGAATCGGGTTGCCCGAAAGTGAGCGCCCCGGAACCCGCCTTGACCAGCATGGCGTCGGCGTGCCCGTGGTAACACCCCTCGAACTTCACGATCTTGTCCCTCCCGGTGAACCCCCGAGCCAGCCGGATGGCGCTCATCGCCGCCTCGGTGCCGGAGGAGACCAACCGAACCTTTTCCATGGAAGGGAACGCCTTCCGGATGAGGCTCGCCAGGGCGACTTCCCCCTCGGTGGGCGCACCGTAGCTCGTCCCTTTTCCGGCGGCGCGGCGGATCGCCGCGACCACCTTCGGATGGGCGTGCCCGAGGATCATCGGACCCCAGGAGGAGACGTAGTCGATGAAAACGTTGCCGTCGACGTCGGTAACCGTCGCCCCTTTCGCCTTCGCGATGAACAGCGGAGTCCCCCCCACGGAGCGGAAGGCGCGGACGGGGGAGTTCACCCCTCCCGGAATCACGTTCTTCGCTGCCCGGAACAGTTTTTCCGATTGCGTCGTCTTCAACCGGCCCACCGGTATTCCTCCTCGAAAAATGGATGAGATGGGGCGAATTGTATCCGTCGGCGGAAAGGGTGTCAAGGAAACCATCCATTCGAATTTCAAAAGGTTTTCGTTAAATGTCAAAACAGGATTATAGTTTGGCTTGACAGTTTTTCTGGGTGAGGTGTACAAGATACGTTCCTGCTGTTTCCGTTGTTTTATCAAAAGAAACGGTTTGCGGGGAGAGGCGGGGCGTCCATGGGCGTACGGGATAAGGAAATCATCGAGGAACGGTTCGGACGGCTGTGGACGGGACCCGAATCGATCGAGATCGGGGACCGGATCTTCACGCTCCGCGCGATCCAGCGGGCGTTCGGCCTCGACGATGGCGACGTGATCGGGATCGACCTCAGGGCATTGCCCGACGGGCGTTATGCCTATCGATATTACGACGGGGACGACCGGCGCATCGTCGTGTTCGTGTTTGACCGGGACCTCGACATCGTCGAGGAACATCGGGCGCACATCGCGGAGTGGCTGGGGGACGAATACCACAAGAGCGGGATGATCGCGTTTATCCCCGAGGACCTGCTCATGATGTTGCGGAAGAAACTGTCCGGCGGCGGCGACCCGTCGGCGTGATATCGGTTCTCCTGGCGTTCCGGGACCGGATCGACGGATGGGAGGGGCTTATTTATAAGGTAAAGGTAAAGCAGGTAAAGCAGCTCATCGGGCCCTGCAGGGGGTTTGCGTGATGGAAACATACGTGGAGATGGTCCACCGCCGCCTCGACGATCGGCATCACAACATCCTCGGGAATTTGGACCAGCTGGGCGACTGGCATCTCCGGTTCACCGTCCGGATCTTCGGCGACTGCCTCGACGAGGAAAAGCGCAAGGAACTGCTCGGCAACTACACCGAGTACTGGACTGAGTCAGAACTGCGCGAATTCGTTCGTAATTTTCTGCCCGCCTACGCGGAGTACGCCGTCGCCGAGCTCCTCGAGAAGAAGAAGGACGGGGAACGCTTCGACCCTCCCCACCTTACCCAGGAGGAGTACCAGGAGATGGCGGTCCGGGAAAAGTGGCCCAGGATCGCGTCCCACCTGGAGCACATGACCCCCCTGCAACTGCGCCGGGAGATTGCGAAGGCGGGGCTGCTCTTCAGTCCCTACATGCTGTCGGACCCCGGCTTCAACGAGGGGGTGCTTGAATTCGCGCTCTATTTCGATCTCCTGGACCGGCTCGCGAAGCTTTCTCCGGAGGAGCTGCGCAAGGTCGCCGGTGAAATCGCGCCGATGGTGGACCGGGCCGTTTCCGCCAGAACGCCGGGGGATTGCGAGGCGGATCTGCGGAGGATCCGGGAATGCGCCGGGCGGGCGTCAGGGGTCCTGGCCGACCCGGAAACCCTTCTGGGGCCGGAGATGGAGCGGTACCCGCGCGAGACGCCCCCGGGATGGAAAGTCCGCGAGCTCCGCAACACCTTGAAGACCATGACGCTCAAGGACCTGCGCCTTTCCGCGCTGGTCAACCTGGACCTTCTGACCACCGAGGAGACCCGGGCAATCGTCTCCCCGTTCGTTTCGCGGTACCCTTCGTTTTTCGAAATTCCCGGCAACGGGCTGCGGGAGCTCATCCTCGCGGTCGCGGAAGGAGTGAATGACCGGGCGATCACGTTTTTCTTCGAGCGGTACCCGGTGGGCCGCATGGCGATGACGCCCGCGGTCTCTTACCTGGTCTGGAAACTGATGCCGGAGGAGGAGAAGATCGCCCGCCTGCGGGAGGACAACGCGAAGATGGACCAGGCGATGATGTCCCGGCACCTTGCCCGGTACCTTCTGTCGTCAACAACGGCCGAGCTGTCCGATGTCGGGAAGCAGATTTCGTTGCTCATGGACGACCGGTTCTCCTCAACCCATGGTTTGATTCTGAAGAGCGCGGTGGGCGGCCCGCAGGGGGACGGCGTCCCGAGGCTTTACGACGAAGTGACGATCCATTCCCTCCGGATGGCTTCGCGCCAGGGCGAGGAAAAAGAGGAGAGGTTCCGGAGGATCCGGGAAAAGATTGCGGACGCCGCGGGGATTGCGGTCCCATGCGATAAAATGGAGGGAGGATCGTAGAGGATGACGTTTGATTATATGGAAAAAATCGTCATGTTCAAGGAGACGCCGGAGGGGCTCTCGGCCGAGATGGACTGGCTGCATGAAGCGGGAGAGCAGGGATGGGAGCTGGTGGCGGCGGTGCCGCTCATCGCCCCCAACCGGGACGGGATTGCGTACGGCACCGTCGGAAGCCAAATGATTCTCAAAAGACAAAAAAAGGTTTTATAACGAAATTTTGGCTTGACATCGGGCGCGCGGACGGGATATAAAATAAAACGTGTTTCTAAAAGTCCACCCGCAATTCCGGTGGAACTTCCTGATTTTAAAGCGGTTTCCCCTTTGTTGCCATGGATGGGCATCGCTGTCGGTTTTGCCTTTCGAATCTGGGGAAAGCGGAAAGGGGGGATAAGAGGGAAAGAGAGAGGGGCAGAAGGGTTTCCGGTCTTGCGAAAAGAACGTGAGTGATGAGCCCGCAAAATCTACGAGGAGGGGAAGAATGGCTGACAAGTGGCGTACCGAGAAAAAACGGCCGACGATCAAGATCCTTCCGTGGCCCGCGATTCCGACGCCGACGGTCGATGAGGTGTACGCTGGGGTCGACGAGAAGAAAAAGGAGTATTCCCTCTGGGTCGAGTCGGCAGTCCGGCAGCAGTTCAACGCGGACAAGCCGGAGTCCCTGGACGGCATCCGGGTCCTGGACTGCACGGCGAACATGCAGATCGGGCACTGGTGCTCCTCGCACTTTTCGGAGCTGGGTGCCGAGGTCATCATGGTCGAGCCGCCGGGGGGCGACCCCACGCGGAAACTGACCCCGTTTGGCCGCCAGGAGTACATGTTCCAGGACAAGAACGGCGGGAAGTGCGGCGCGCGGTTCCTTGCCGAGGCGCGGAACAAGTTTTCCGTCACGCTCGACCTCGAGAAGGAAGAGGGGCGGGCGCTGCTCAAGAAGATCATCCCGCAGGTCGATATCCTCATCGAGAACGCGCCTCCGGGGCACTACGACAAGCTGGGGATCGGCTACCGCCAGCTCTCCGAGCTCAACCCGCGGCTGATCTACCTCTGGGTCGGCCAGCGCGGCCAGTGGGGCCCGTTAAAGGACGAACCGGGCAACTTGGATCCGACCGCTCAGTGCTCGATGGGCTTCGTCCACGGGACGGGCGCGCCGGTGGCGTTCGGCGGCACCCCGACCCGCTCCGGCTGGTGGCTGTGCGACCAGGTCGGCGGCACCTTCGCGGCGATGGGCGCGATGGCGGCCCTCTACGCCCGGGAACGGTTCCTGGGACATGGCCAGTTCGTGGAATGCACGGCGGCCGAGGGCGTCATCCGGATCATCGACTACAACTGGGGATGGCACGGGATGGACGGCTCCATCCGGCCCCGCTACGGGAACTGGGACTTGGCCATCAACATCTACGCCGTCAACCCCTGCGCCGACGGGCAGATCATGGTCGGCGGCGGGCACGACCGCCTCTGGTTCCGGATCTGGAGAACCGTGGGCAAGGACAGGCCCGAGCTCGAGCAGCACATCTGCGAGGATCCGAAACTCCGCGTGGTGACCGACCGGCTCCCGCACTACATGCAGGTCGAGACCTACACCACCATGTGCGATTGGACGAAGGACAAGACGAGGTTCGAGTGCGAAACGGCGCTGCAGGAAGAAGAAGTGGCGTCCGGCGGCGTGTCGTTCCTCGACGAGGTGTGCGAGTTCCCGCACTACAAGTACCGCGGTCACATCATGCAGGTCGACGACCTGAACTACGGAAAGGTCCTCATCGGCGCCTCCGGGTTCATCGGGATGAACACCCCGGGCCGCGTCAAGTGGATCGGCCGCCCGGTCGGGCAGGACAATGAGGACGTGTACCGCCGTCTCGCCGGCCTGAACCGCGAGAACCTGAGCGGACTGAAGAAGGGAGGGGTAATCTAATGACGGCAGCGGTCAGCAAAAACGTAAAGGATATGACGTTTGAGGATTTCTGCCGGGCCGTCTTCGACACGACGAAGCGGTTCGACAAGCCCGAGGTCCTCAAGGGGATCCGGGTGGTGTCCACCACGCAATACATCCTCGGCCCTTCCTGCGCCGCCTACCTGGCGGAGCTGGGCGCCGAGACGATCAAGGTCGAGCTTCCCAAGCGCGGCGAGCCGATGCGGCACACCACGCCGTTCAACGAGCCGTTCCTCTATCCCCTCTCCCGGTGGATGCCGGACAAGGGGACGGGACTCGGCTTCTTCGGCGCCAACCCGAACGAGTACTTCCTCTCGCTCGACTTCCACAAGCCGGAGGCGATCCAGATCATGAAGCGCCTGGCCGCCAAGACCGACGTCTTCGCGGAAAACTACCGGGCGGGCACGTTCGACCGGTGGGGGATCGGGGCGCGGCAGCACATGCAGGTCAACCCGCGCGTCATCTACCAGTGGATGGGCGGATTCGGCGGCTGGGGCCCGGGGCGCAACCGCGCCTCCTACGACATCCTCGGCCAGGCCCAGGGCGGCTGCTTCTCGATCACCGGGTGGCACAAGGAATACGGCGGGATGCCTTCCAAGCAGACCATCTGGATCATGGACTACTGGGGGGGCGCCATCTCCGCGTTCAACATCCTCGCCAGCCTCTACTGGCGGGACAACGTCTCGGGCAAGGGGAACTTCCTGGAATACTCCCAGGTCCACGGCGCCCAGAGACACCTGACCGACTTCATCGCCCTCTACGGGAAGACCGGCATCGTCCCCCAGCGGTTCGGGAACTGGGAGCCGCTGCTGTGCGTGCACGGGATCTTGAAGTGCGGGAAGTCGTCCTACCCGAACTCGAAGAACCCGCAGGAGCAGGAAGTGGGCTTCTGCCTCGTCTCGGCCTACAAGGACGAGGATTTCGCGAAGCTGTGCAAGCTCATCAACCGGGCCGATCTCGCCAAGCAGTACCCGACCCACGCGGACCGGGTGGCGGCGGATGCGCAGTCGGCCATCTACCCCGAGCTCGACAAGTGGGCGGCGGACAAGACGAAGGAAGACGTCGACAAGGCGTGCAAGGCGGCCGGGATCCTCTCGCAGCCCGTGCTGAACTCCAAGGAAGTGTCGGCCAGCGAGCACTGGAAGCTCCGCGGGACCATCCAGTGGATCGACGACCCGACCTTCGGCGACGTGCAGACCCAGGGGCCGGCGTACCAGTTGTCCGAGACCCCGGGCAGGATCCGCTGGGCGTTCAAGCCGGTCGGCGCGGACAACGAGTACGTCCTGTCCAAGCTGTGCGGCTACAGCGGCTCCGCCATCGCCGACCTGGAACAGAAAGAGATCATTTAACGAACCGAAAAGGGGGAAACGATGCCATTCAAAGATGCCTCGCTTATACTCCAGTGTCCCAAGTGTGACACGATCAATTATCTGGATCCCTTCACCTTCTGGAACTTCAAGGGGAAGATCAAGTGCGCGGGCTGCGACGCGGTCTTCGCGTACGAACTGAAAGACGGGCACCGCCAGGCCCCCCCGGCAGAGACCAAGGGGCCGCACGACAAGGTCCCGGGCTTTGCGCAGACGAAGGACTGGAAGCCGATCACGACCCCCGGCAAGGTGGCCGTGGGCCCGCAGGCGCGGGAGGACTTCCAGGGGAAGCCGATCCCGATCACCAAGAGCATCCGCGGCAAGCGGGTTTCCGGCTCGCCGCTGAAGGCCGAGGACCTGGTCGGGAGCGTGCCGAAGTTCTTCTACTCCGGCAACGCCTGATCGGCCGCCGGAGCGGGAGTGGTTTGACCATTTGAAGACAGGAGGAGATACCGTGGCGAAAATCGTACCGAATTGCCCAGCGTGCAAGAATTTCGTCAAGGCGACGGACCCTAATATTTCCCTGGCGTACATGGGCCAGTGCACGAAGCTGGAATGGCCGTACAACGTCAACATCCCGAAGACGGAAGGGATCCACGGGGAATGCGGCTATTACGAGGGACCGGGGCCGGCCTTCAAGCAGGAGTAAAATAACTTCTTGAACCGACCGTCGCCGGTCTGGTAGATTAGCGACGCGGCAAATCCACGGCCGCCTTGGGAACCCCAACGGGCGGCCGTGGATTTTGCCTTTTTATCGGGGCATTATCCTGAACACCATATTAGGCGAGGAGGGTTTGCGACGATGAAAGTGGAATTCTACTACGACAGCACGGTGGCTTCGGGGTCCGCGTATCCTTGCGACAACGCGAAAGCGGTCGAACTGGTGAGCCAGCTTGCGGCCAAGGGCGTCAACGCCAAGGCGGTCGACCTCAAGGGCCAGCAGGTCGCCTTCATGACCTACAACTCGGCGCTGACGGGGCCGAAGGCGGCGGTCCGCGCGGTGTTTGGCGCCAAGGGCGCGCTGCAGGAAGACTTCGGAAAAAACGTGCCGGCCCTCCTGGTGTTCGAAAAGGATGCCGACCGCTACCCGGCGGAGGCGTTCCCCCGGTCGGACAAGGAGCTGCAAAAACTGCTGGGGTGCGAAGAGGCGCTTCAGATGCTGCTGGCAAAGGCGTGATTCGATAAAAGCCACCTAACGAGGAGGGGTCGATGGGGAAGATACCGGAGAGTTATCTGCCGCCTGCGGAGTTGCGGCCCAAGCGGATCTACGCGCTCGAAGAATTCAAGAACATCCCGCAGAAATTCAATTCCACGGAAGTGCTGGTCGACCAGAACGTCGCCAAGTACGGCGACAAGGTAGCGGTCTACTTCGACGACCAGAGGATCACCTACAAGCAGCTCCAGGCGAGCGTCAACCGCGTCGCCAACGGGCTCAAAAAGCTCGGCGTCGAGGAAGGCGACCGCGTGATGCTGCGGATGCCGAACATCACGCCGGTCATCGTCTCTAATTTCGCCATCATCAAGATCGGGGCGGTCTCCCTGCCCACGTCGGTCCTGTTCGCCCGCACGGAGATCGCGCACGTGGCGAACCTCGCCGAGGCGAAGGTGCTCATGGTGGCCGCCGCGATGCTGGGCGAGGTGGAGGCGGCCAAGGCGGATCTTAAGACGGTGAAGCACATCGTCGTGGTGGCCCCGCCCGGGTCCGAGGACGAGATCCGCGCGAAGGGGTACGTCCCCTACTCCGACCTGATGAAGAACCCCGACCAGTGCGAGGCGGTGAAGCGGGACCGGATGGACGTTTCGGTCCTGCTGTTCACCTCCGGGACGACGGGCCTGCCCAAGGGGACGGCGCACTTCATGGAGGAATCGCTGATCGTCGCCGACGGGTTCGGGAAGTACTGCTGGGAGGTCTCCGACAAGGATGTCATCGGCGGCCCCGCCCCCATCGCGATGGCGGCCGGCTACTCCACCGTGGCGGTCATCCCGTTCCGGTACGGCGCGGCCGTGTCCCTGATCCCGAAGTTCGATCCGATCGCGATGTTCAAGAACATCCAGAGCCACAAGATCACGATCATGTCGGCGCTGCCCACCGCGTACCGGAAGATGATCGTCGACATCAACCCGAAGGATTGGGACTACTCCTCCATGCGGTTCTGCACGGGCGGCGGCGAGGCGCTCACCGCAAAGACGTACCTCGACTGGAAGGAGAAGTTCGGGCTGGAGATCTACGAAGGGCTGGGCACGACCGAGATGATGTTCGTCTTCATCTCGGCGGCGGTGACCAAGAAGGTCAAGCCCGGCTGGATCGGCTCGGCCTGTCCCGGGTACGACGTGCGCGTGGTGAACGAGAGCTTCGAGCAGGTCAAGCCCGGCGAGGTCGGCAAGATGATCGTCCGCGGGCCCACGGGAACGATCTACTGGAAGGACAACGAGAAGCAGAAGGGAGCCGTGCGCGACGGTTGGTGCCTGGCGGGCGACGTCGTCACGATGGACGAGATGGGCAACGTCCAGTTCCTCTCCCGAGAGGACGATCTCATCAAGTCCTCCGGCTACCGGATCGGGCCCGAGGAGATCGAGGAAGCGCTGGTCATGCATCCGTCGGTGGCGGACGCGGGCGTGGTCGGCGTCCCCGACCCCGTCATCGGCCAGCGGACCAAGGCGTTCGTGGTCCTCAAAAGCGGCGTCACCCCTTCGGAGGACCTGAAGAAGCAGTTGGTCGAGCACTGCAAGGGGAAGATCGCCGTCTACAAGCTCCCGCGCGAGATCGAGTTCATCGACGCGATGCCGCGGACGGCCGTCGGCAAGCTCCTGCGCCGTCTCCTGCGCCAGCGGGAGCTCGAGAAGGCAAAGTAACGCTGGGGGGGGACACTCCTGAGACGAAGGGAGACAACCTCCAGGAATGTCCCCCTAAAACAAAAAAGGCCCGGCGGCCGTGAAGCCGCCGGGCCTTTCGCTCAATGCTTCCTTGTTAAAACCGGGACGGTCCTGCCATCCTCTTTCTGTCGATCCGCCCCGGCTGTGTGACTGCGATCCCTCTGTGATCCTGCCCAGTCCCTCCCAGGACCGTCCCTATTTCTTGGGGTGGCACTCGTCGCACTTCTGGGGGCCCTTCCCCTCCTTCTTGTGGCACGCCTTGCACTGGGTGTGGAAGGCCTCCTTCAGGTCGACCTTCTTCCCTTCCGCCTTCGCGCCGTGGCACTTGCCGCATCCCTGCTCCTTGCCGGCGGCGTCCTTGTGGTGGCATTCCTTGCACTCCTTGACCTTCGTTGCGTGCGCTTTGTGGTCATAGGCGACCGGGGCCTTGGTCTTCTGGATCTCCTTGATGGTGATCTTGTCGGGGGGCGCTGCGATTACCGCGCCGGTGAAGAAGACCATTGCGACTGCTACCGCGATCCAGGCTGCCAGCTTCCTCATGAGTGATACCCCCTGTGAGATTTTGCCCGCCATACTATATTCGGACGGGAGGAGTTGCAACCGAAAAGATCGCGCCGGGTCCCAAAGCTAGTCGCCCAGCCACTGCCCGAGCTTCCGGGTGGGCTGCATGTTTTCCAGAACGCTCTTCGCCACCGCGACGATCGGGATTCCCAGGATGAGGCCCATCCCCCCCCATAGCCACCCGAAAAACATGATGCTGATCGTCGACGCGACGGGGTTCAGCTGGACCCCCTTCCCCACCAGTTTGGGAATAAGGAAGTTTGCGGAAACGATGTGAAGCCCGGTCACGCACGCCACGATGACGGCGATGGGAACGCCGGATTCGAACGAAACCAGTCCCACGACCAGCGGGGGGAGGAGCGCCAGGACCAGACCAAGGTAGGGGATGGTGCTGACGATCCCGCTCACGATGCCGAGCACGAGCCAGTAGGGGAGGCCGACCAGGAGGAATACCAAAGCGGTGGCGATGCTCAGAATCCCGGCCACGATGGCATTGCCGGTGATGAACTTCTGCAGCATCCTCTCGATGGCGAGGATGGTCACCAGCATGGTTTCCTGGTGCTCCTCGGGGAAAAAGATCCGGGTCCGCCGGATGAGGTGCTCCTTCTCCGCCAGGAGGAAGTAGACCAGGAAGGGAATGAAGCTCAGGGAAAAGAGGACCGTCGTGAGCGAGCCGAGCCCCCGGAAAATGGTCTCCGTCCAGGAGGCCGAATCGCGCAGGATGATCGCGGTCCCCTTCGACGCGGGAGAGGACATGGGAAGCGCGATGTTGCGCCCCGCCTCCTGCAGGGTTTCCGTCAGCCGATAGACCTGGCTGGTGATGCGCTGGACGAGCGGTGCGTTTCGGATCTGCTCGATCAGGATGGGAAGGTCGGCGAAGAGCAGCTGCGCGCTGCCGTAGGCGAGGTAGAGGATTGCGTACAGGACCGCCATGGCCAGGAATACGACGATGACGCTGGAGAAGACCCGCCCAAGCCGCGTTTTCCCGCAGAGGAGCTGGACGAGCGGTTCCAGTGCGAACGCGATCAGGATCGAGGAGAGGATGGTGATGAAAACGGAAGAGGCGAAGTAGCACAACGTGAGAAAGCCAAGTACGGCCAGCACCAGAAGACTGCCGAGGACGGCACGGTCGGAGCGCCTCCGGATGAAGTGGCCGGGAACGGTTCCCGGCGGCAGAAGCGGGCCGCCGGGCGCACCGGGACCTCCGGTCGTCGTGACGGGGGGAGAAGCCCCCTTGTTCTCTTCGGGGGGAGACATTTCCACTACTTTACCGTTTTTCCGCTCCCGCGCCTATGCCTGGTATGTCCGGGTTGACTTCAATGGCCGAAATGGGGATCCTTTAAGCGCATATGCGAACGGTTTCCCACACCATCGAGATCCGCGTGCGATTCGGAGAGACCGACCCTTACGGCGTGGCGTACTTCGCCGCCATCCTGGACTACTTCAAGCGAGGGCTGGACGAATTCCTGCGTGCGCGGGGGCTCCCCCCGGACGCCGTGTACCGGAACCAGAAGAAGAATTTCGGGTTTCCCATCGTCGCGACGCAGTGCCGGTACCGGGCCCCCGTCCGGTTCGACGACCCGCTCACTCTGCGCACCCGGCTCGTGCGGGTGGACGAGAAGGGGGCCACGTTCGGGTTTTCGCTGTTCCGCCCGGTGGAAGGAAAGGACGTTCTGGCCGCGGAGGGGAAGATCTCCTGCCGGTCGATCGACGCTTCCTGGAAATCCGTCCCGATCCCGAAGGAGCTCCGGAAAGCGCTCACCGGCCAAGAGCGGGATTCTTGATCGCAGCGTCGAGCTTCCTCCGGAGGCGGGAGACCAGGACGAAGAGCTTATCCGGCGGAAGGTCCCGCCCCTCGATCTTGAACGCATCCACGCCGGCCGCGATCCAGTCGGCAAGCTCCTCCTCGATCGAGTAGGGTGTCCGGTCGACAGGAAGCGCCGCGCAGACGAGAAAGCATCGCCCCCCCCGCTTGGCGGAGGAGGGCGGCCCGGCATTCCCGATGCCCGGGCGCTCCGCGGGCCCTTCGGCTTCCCGGGCGTAGCCCGACAGCCCGCATTTCCCCTGGACGATGAACTCGGCCCGGCAGCGGAGGAACACCTCCACCCGCAGGCCGCAGGCCGCCTTGATGGCGGGGACTTCCTCGCGGGACACCGCCGTCGGCAGCACCACCGCGCTCGCCCCCAGCTCGCGGTAGAAGAGCGCCTCGGACGGATTGAGCGCGGACACCCCCACCGACGCGCAGAGGCTCAGATCCGGAAACTCCCGGGCTGCCAGGGAGATCACGCCGGGATCGGAGAGGATCACCATCCGGGTTCCCTCGCCGAGGCAATTCCGTAACGCAGAACGAAAACCGGGCAGCTCGGCCGCCCCCGGGATCGTGTTGAACGCCACGTCGAGCGATGCGCCCGCGCGCCGGCATTCATGGGACGCGCGGGAGATCTCCTCCGGGGAGAGCCCCGCCCGCGGACCCCCTCGGCTCCAGCCCCTGGCGCCCACGTAGACGGCGTCCGCACCGGCCGAGAGGGCAGCCGACACCGCCGCCCGGCTCCCGGCGGGGGCGAGCAGTTCCGGGGTTCCGATGGGGGAGCGCGACTCCATGCGTGATATTATATATGGAAAGCGATTGCATCCCGGGTTCCCCCCGCGGTCCCCGTCCGCTGGCGGCAATTTTTTGGTTGACTTGGGGAGATTCCCGAGTATCGTATAGTGTCGATTGTATACACGGTATTCCCCGAAATAGAGGAGATCATCGCTGCCCCTGTCGGGAAAGGCGGGGGGTCTCTCCCGATCGGGACGTTTAAGGCGGAACGAACCGGTATGCTCACAGAATTCGCAACAGTGCTGGTGTTTATCGTCCTGGGCGCGGTCACCGTGGCCCTCCTGCTGGGCCTTTCGCGCCTGCTGCAGCCGCGCAACCCCACGCCGGTCAAGCTGTCCACGTACGAGTGCGGGGAGGTGCCGTTCGGCTCCTCCTGGGTGCAGTTCAACATCCGCTTCTACGTGATCGCCCTGATCTTCATCATCTTCGACGTGGAAGTGGCGCTCCTGTACCCGTGGGCCGTGATCTTCCAGAAGCTGGGCCTCCTTGCGTTCGTCGAGGCGTTCATCTTCATCGTCATTCTCCTTGCCGGCCTGGCCTATCTATGGAAAGAAGGCGACCTCGACTGGGTCCGCACGATGCAGGAAACACCGGCACGGAAGGGGACGAAATGAGCCACGATCCGGCGCACGGCGCCGCCGCGCCGCCCCATGCCGCGCCGGCCCCCTTCGGCCCCGAGGCGCACGTCATGGTCGGCAATGCCGACATGTTCGTCAACTGGGCGCGCAAGTCTTCCCTGTGGTATCTGCTGTTCGCCACGGCCTGCTGCGGCATCGAGCTGATGCAGACCGGGGCTTCCCGTTATGACCTCGACCGGTTCGGCGCCGTTTTCCGGGCCTCTCCCCGGCAGTCGGACCTGATGATCGTCGCCGGCACCATCACCCACAAGATGGCGGAGCGGCTGAAGAGGCTCTACGAGCAGATGCCCGAGCCCAAGTACGTGATCTCGATGGGGTCCTGCGCCAACACAGGGGGGCCTTTCTTCAAGGACTCCTACTGCGTGGTGAAGGGCGTGGACCTCCTGATCCCCGTGGACGTCTACGTCCCCGGCTGCCCCCCGCGCCCCGAGGCGCTGATCGACGGGATCCTGCAGCTCCAGAAGATCATCGAGAAGAAGAGAAATTTCGCGAAGAAGGTGTGAAGGCAACCCTTGGAACCCCAGGTCCTCTTTGACGCGGTAAAGGCGGAATTCGGCGACGCGGTGACGGATCTCCAGTCGGAAGGGTTCCGCCCGCCCTTCGTCGTCGTTTCTCCCGCCGCGCTCCCGGAAATCGCCCGCTTCCTGCGGGACGACCCGGCGATGAAGCTCGACTCGCTCATGTGTCTCTCCGGGGTCGATTACAAGGACCGGTTCGCCGTGGCTTACCACCTCCACTCGATTACGATGCGGCACGCGATCGGGCTCAAGGTCTTCCTCCCCCGGGAAAACCCGTCTCTCCCGAGCGTAGACGCGGTGTGGCCGGCGGCCAATTTCATGGAACGGGAGGCGTTCGACCTGTTCGGGATCGTGTTCGAGGGGTCCAAGGACCTGCGCCGGATCCTCCTGCCCGAGGATTGGGAGGGGCACCCGCTGCGCAAGGACTACAGGTACCCCGAGTTCTACCACGGGATCAAGGTATGACCCGGCCGGCCGAAGCGCTTCCCACCCAGGAAATGCTCATCAACATGGGGCCCCAGCACCCCAGCACCCACGGGGTGTTGCGGGTGCTCCTGCGCACCGACGGCGAGGTGGTGGTCAATGCCAGGCCCGACGTCGGCTACCTCCACCGCGGGCTGGAGAAGATCGGCGAGCGGGTGACCTACGCCCAGTTCATGCCCTTCACCGACCGGCTCGACTACCTCGCGGCGATGAACTGCAACTGCGCCTGGGCCTGGGCCGTGGAAAAGCTCGCCGGAATCGAGGTCCCCGAGCGCGCCGAGTACATCCGGGTGATCGTCTGCGAGCTCAACCGGATCTCCTCGCATCTGATCGCCTTCGGATCGTTCACGGCCGACATGGGAGCCTTCACCCCCTTTCTCTACTCCATCCGGGAGCGGGAACGGGTCAACGACCTGTTCGAGGCGATCTGCGGGAACCGGCTCACGTACAACTACGCCCGCATCGGGGGCGTCTCGGCCGACCTGCCGCAAGGCTTCATCGAGAAGACGAAGGAGTTCCTGGACTACTTCGAGCCGAAGATCTCCGAGTACAACGAGCTCATCTCCTACAACAAGATCTTCGTTCACCGGCTGGCCAACGTGGCGGTCGTCTCCCCCGAGGACGCGGTGGGCTACGGGCTGACCGGCCCGAACCTGCGGGGCTCCGGCGTCAAGTTCGACCTGCGGAGGGACGAACCGTACTCGGTCTACCCGAAGCTCGAGTTCGACGTCTGCGTGGGGACGGGCGAGCGGGGGACGCTGGGCGACTGCTTCGACCGGTACATGGTGCGGATCAACGAGATGCGCCAGAGCGTCCGGATCCTGCGCCAGGCGATCGCGCAAATCCCCGAGGGGCCGGTGGCGACCAAGGTGCCCCGCGTATTCAAGCCGGCCGCGGCCGAGGCCTACGTCCGCACCGAGTGCCCCCGCGGCGAGACCGGCTTCTACGTCGTCAGCGACGGGACCCAGAACCCTTACCGGCTCAAGATCCGGGCCGGCTCCTTCGTCACCATGAACATCTTCGAGAAGGTGACGAAGGGGCTCATGATCGCCGACATCGTGGCGGTCATCGGCAGCTTCGACATCATCCTTCCGGAGATCGACAGGTAGCATGGAATCCCTGGCCCGCTCCCTCGTCAGCGCCGCGCCCGCCATCGCCGGCGTCCCCTTCTGGGCGGTGACCCTGCTGGTGATGGTGGCGACGGCGGCGGTTCTCCTGGTCTTCGCCCTGACCTTCGGGGGGTTGGGGTCGTACGTCCTGCGCAAGGTGGCCGGCGACATCCAGGTGCGCATCGGCCCCAACCGCGTCGGGCCGTACGGGCTTCTCCAGTTCCTGGCCGACGGAGCGAAGCTCATCCTCAAGGAGGACATCATCCCGGCCAAGGCCGACCGGTTCCTCTTCGTCCTCGCCCCGTACCTCGTCTTCATCGGGTCGTTCGCCGCATTCGTCGTCGTGCCCTTCGGCGTGGGGCTCATCGCGTCCGACCTGAACATCGGGGTCTATTACGTCATGGCGGTCACCTCCCTGGTGGTGGTGGGGATCCTGATGGCCGGGTGGGCCTCCAACAACAAGTGGGCCCTGCTGGGGGGGATGCGCGCGGCGGCCCAGATCATCTCCTACGAGATCCCGGTGGGAATGGCGATCATGCCCGCGGTGCTGATCGCCGGCTCTCTCTCCCTGCAGGACATCGTGCGGTCGCAGGGGGGGCTTCAGGGGATCTTCGGGTGGAACCTGTTCCACAACCCGTTCACCTTCTTCTCCTTCTTCCTGTACTTCACGGCGGCGCAGGCCGAGACCAACCAGACGCCGTTCGACCTCCCGGAGGCCGAGTCGGAGCTCGTTTCCGGGTACAACGTGGAGTATTCCGGGATCCGGTACGCCTTCTTCTTCCTGGCCGAGTTCGGCGACATGTTCATCGTGGCCGCCCTGGCGACCGCCTGCTTCCTGGGCGGGTGGCACGTGCCGTTCTTCCGCGCCGACGCGCTGCCGCCGCTCTGGGGGAACCTCCTCTCCCTCGGCGTCTTCCTGATCAAGGCGTTCGGGCTGGTGCTGGTGATGATGTGGGTCCGCTGGACGCTGCCGCGGCTGCGCGTGGACCAGCTCATGCGGATGTCCTGGAAGTACCTGGTTCCGCTCACGTTCGTGAACCTCCTGGGCGTCTCCCTGTGGCTCCTGATCTTCAAGGGCAAGGGGATCCCCCAGCTGATCGCGTCGGTCTTCTAAAGAGGCAGGGATGGGATTGAGGGAATACATCGGCGACATCGTGGAAGCCGTGGTCACCACCGCGAAGGGGATGCGGATCACCGCGCGGTACGGTGTCGACGCAAGCGAGGAGGTCACTCAGCAATACCCCGAAGAGCGACGCGAGCCGGACGAGCGGTTCCGCGGCTTCCTCCACAACGACATCGCGCGCTGCACTTCGTGCACGATGTGCGTGAAGGCGTGCCCCGTCGACTGCATCTCGCTCGAGGCCGTCCGCGGCGCGGACAAGAAGATGGTGCTGGCCTCCTACGACATCAACATCGGGCGGTGCATGTACTGCGGACTGTGCGTCGAGGTCTGCCCGCCCAAGTCGCTTGTCCACACCGGCGGCTACGAGAAGGCGTCGTTCGACCGGGGGGAGCTGATCCTCCACTTCGTCCACGAGGACGCCGAAGAGATCAAGGCGCGCGTGGCGAAGCAGGTGGCGGAGGCGGCGGCGAAAGCGGCGGAAACGGCCAAGGTGGCGGCGAACCCGGCAGCGCCTGCCGCAAACCCCGCGGCGGCGAACCCGACGGCAAAGGAAGACCCGGAGAAAAAGGGATGACGGGTCCGGCGAACCTCATCTTCTACGCGCTTGCGGCGCTTACCGTGGGCTCCGCCATCCTGGTGGCGATCCTCCCCAACATCGTCTATGCCGCCGTCGCGCTCCTGTTCTCGTTCGCGGGGGTGGCCGGCCTGTACGTGTTCCTGTCGGCGGACTTCCTCGCCGCCACCCAGGTGCTGGTGTACGTGGGGGGGATCCTCATCCTGATCATGTTCGCCGTCTTCCTCTCGAACCGGATCTCCGACGTCAAGCTCTCCAACCCGGCGCGCTTCCACTGGCAGGCCGCCTTCCTCTGTCTGGTGCTCTTCGGCGTTCTTTCGTATACGGCGGTCTCCACGGCGTTCCCCGTCAAGCCGGGGATCGTCTACCTGCCGTCCACCGCCGAGATCGGGGAGCTTCTGATGATGAGGTACCTGCTGCCGTTCGAGGTCGCATCGGTGCTGCTGCTGGCGGCGCTGATCGGCGCCGCGCTGCTCTCCCGGCCCGAAGGCGGGAAGGGGAGAGCGGCCGACATGGAGGAGCCGAAATAATGGGGCTGGACAAGCTTCTGGTCATCGGCGCCGCGCTGTTCTGCTGCGGCCTCTACACGATCCTGACGCGGCGGAACGCGGTGGCGGTGCTCATGGGGGTCGAGCTGATCCTCAACTCGGCGAACATCAACTTCGTCGCGTTTTCCCACTACGTGTCCCGCGTCATCGGCGGGCAGATCTTCGCCATTTTCGTGATCGTGTTGGCGGCGGCCGAGGCCGCCGTCGCGCTGGCCATCTTCCTGCGGCTATACGCCACGACGGGCTCCGTCGAGGTGGACACGGCCGACCAGCTCAAGGGGTAGACGGTGATCCGATACGCACACTTCATTCCGCTCCTGCCGCTGGCCGCTTTCTTCATCAACATCGCGGTCGGCAAGCGGCTGCCGCGCAAGGGGGACTGGGTCTCGCTGGGCGCGATCGCCATGGGGCTTTTGATCTCCATCGGGATCTTTATCGAGGTTTTCCGGGCCTACGACCCGAACTTCAAGTACCACGTCGTGTTCCCGTGGCTCGATCTGGGGGGGCGTTTCGTCGTCAAGGGCGGGATCCTGATCGACAACATCACCGCCGTGATGCTGCTGGTCGTCACCGTGGTTTCCACCCTCGTCCACCTGTTTTCCGTGGGGTACATGCACGGCGACCCCCGGTACAACCGGTTCTTCGCCTACCTCTCCATCTTCTCGTTCTCCATGCTGGGGCTGGTCCTGTCGGACAGCTTCTTCTTCATCTACATCTTCTGGGAGCTCGTGGGGCTTTCCTCCTACCTGCTCATCGGGTTCTGGTTCGAGAAGAAGTCGGCGGCCGACGCCTGCAAGAAGGCGTTCATCGTGAACCGGGTGGGCGACTTCGGGTTCCTGATCGGGTTCCTGGTTCTCTTCGCCACCACCGGGATGCTGGGCTTCGACGAGGTGTTCCAGGCCATCGGCGAGGGAAAGATCGGCGGGACGCTTTTGACCCTGGCGGGGATCGGGATCTTCTGCGGGGCGATCGGGAAGTCCGCCCAGTTCCCGCTCCACGTCTGGCTCCCCGACGCGATGGAGGGCCCCACCCCCGTATCCGCGTTGATCCACGCCGCGACGATGGTCGCCGCCGGCGTCTACCTTGTCGGGCGGGTGTACCCCATCTTCACCCCCGACGCGTTCCTGGTCATCGCCTACATCGGGCTCATCACGCTGTTCATCTCGGCCACGATCGCGCTCGCGGCGACCGACATCAAGAAGGTCCTCGCCTATTCGACCTGTTCGCAGCTCGGCTTCATGATCATGGGCCTGGGCGTCGGCGGGTTCACGGCGGGGCTCGCGCACCTGACGACCCACGCGGCCTTCAAGGCGTGCCTCTTCCTGGGCTCGGGATCGGTGATTCACGCGGTGCATAGCCAGGAGATCACCGATATGGGCGCCCTGCGCAGGAAGATGCCGATCACCTTCGTCACGTTCCTGGTGGCGACCCTGTCGATCGCGGGCGTGCCGTTCTTTTCGGGCTTTTACAGCAAGGACATGATCCTGGCCGCGGCGCTCGAGTTCGGGATGAGAAACCCCCAGCACATCCTCCTGTTCGCCGGAGCGCTGTTCACGGCGGGGCTGACCGCCTTCTACATGTTCCGGCTGGTGATCCTGACCTTCCTGGGAAAGCCCAAGGACCATCACAAGTTCGACCACGCGCACGAGTCGCCCCCCAGCATGTGGGTCCCGCTGGTGATCCTGGCCGGCCTGTCGTTCTCCTTCTGGTACAGCGGCTGGTTCGGCGATCTGGTGAAGAAACCCGCATCGGCGATCCCCGCGGTGACCGCAACGGCGCACGAAACGATCCCGATCGCAACCGCCCCGGTCCTCCCGGCATCGGGGGCAACCCATGGAGCCGGGGCCCGCGAGGCCGCGCAGGCGACGCACGACGTTTCCGGTCCCCGTGCCGAGAAGGCCGGCGGGCACGCCGCCGCGCACGGCGCGGAATCCGATCACGACGCGCACCTGGCGCACACCGCCCACACGTGGGCGATGTTCTCGTCGGTCGCCGTCGGGACGCTCGGGATCGCGCTGGCGTTCGTCGTCTACTTCTTCGGCTGGGTGAACCCCGACCGGGTGGCGGCGGCGTTCTCTCCCGTCCACACGTTCCTGAAAAACAAGTGGTACTTCGACGAGTTGTACGAGGCGACGGCCGTCAACGGGACGAAAGCCCTTTCCCGGGCGCTGGGATGGTTCGACCTGCACGTCGTGGACGGGCTCGTCAACCTCTGCGCGCAGCTGGGCGTCTGGGCCTCGTTCCTGGTCGGCAAGTTCGATGACTACGTGGTCGACGGCGCCGTGAACGGCGTGGCGACCGCGACGATCGAGAGCGGCTCCTTCTTCCGCCGGTTCCAGACCGGGAAGCTCTATCATTACGTGTTCGTGCTGGCGGGCGGGGTGCTGATCATCTACCTGGTAAAAGTTTTCTGACCGGAGGAGGTCTTCCGTGGGTTTTATCGACAGTCACATCCTGAGCCTGATGACGTTCCTTCCCCTGCTCGGCGGGGCGATCATCCTCTGCCTGCCGAAGGGGAACGACGATCTCGTCAAAACCGTCGCCGCCGTGGCGTCGTTTCTCCCGATCCCGCTGGCGGTCAAGCTCTGGGTCGCGTTCGACCAGACGGCGGCCGGCGTGAACGTGGCGAACCAGTTCCAGTTCGTCGAGCACTATAGCTGGATCCCGTCGATCAACGTCGAGTACTTCATGGGGGCCGACGGGATCTCGGTGCCGATGCTCCTCCTGACCGCCCTCCTGTCGTTCCTCGCGGTCATCGGATCCTGGGGGATCGCGAACAAGATCAAGGGGTACATGGCGCTCTTCCTCCTCCTCGAGACGGGCATGATGGGCGTCTTCGCGTCGCTCGACTTCTTCCTGTTCTACGTCTTCTGGGAAGTGATGCTCCTGCCGATGTACTTCCTCATCGGGATCTGGGGAGGCCCGCGGCGCGAGTACGCGGCCATCAAGTTCTTCCTCTACACGCTGCTCGGGTCGGTCCTGATGCTCCTGGTGATCCTGGCGCTCTACTTCAACACGACGAACCCCGAGACGGGCGGGCATACCTTCAACATGCTCCACTACATGCAGCAGTCGACCCATAACGGGTGGCTGAAAGGGTTCGACGTCCGGGCCCTCCTGTTCCTCGGGCTGTTCATCGGGTTCGCGATCAAGGTCCCGCTGTTCCCGTTCCACACGTGGCTCCCCGACGCCCACGTCGAGGCTCCGACCGCCATCTCGGTCATCCTCGCGGGGGTCCTCCTGAAAATGGGGACGTACGGCCTGATGCGGATCTCCTTCCCGATCTTCCCCGACGTGACGAGGTGGTTCGCGGTCCCGATGGCCGTCCTGGGGGTCGTCAACATCGTCTACGGGGCCCTGTGCGCCATGGCCCAGACGGACCTGAAAAAACTGGTCGCCTACTCCTCGGTGAGCCACATGGGCTTCTGCCTCCTCGGGATGGCGGCGCTCACCCCGGCCGGGATGATCGGCGCGTCCTTCCAGATGTTCAGCCACGGCACGATCACGGCCATGCTCTTCTTCCTGGTCGGCGTCGTCTACGACCGGGCGCACCACCGGCAGATCGACGGGTTCGGGGGGCTGGGCGCCGTCGTGCCGGTCTACACCTTCTTCGTGACCGTGGCGTTCTTCGCGTCGCTCGGCCTGCCGGGCCTGTCCGGGTTCATCGCCGAGTCGATGGTCTTCATCGGGTCGTTCAACGTCTTCCGGACGATCGTGCTGGTCGCCGCCTCGGGGATCATCATCGTCGCCGCGTTTCACCTCTGGGCGCTCCAGCGGGTCTTCCTGGGGCCGCTCAACCCCAAGTACGCCCAGCTCGAGGAGATCAACGCCCGCGAGATCTTCTGCCTCACGCCGCTGGCGCTGATCGCGCTGTTCCTCGGGATCTACCCGATGCCGGTGCTCAACCTCATGAACACCTCGCTCATCAAGCTCGTCGACGTCGTGAAGATGGTGATCTAGGATGCCCCTGGGGAACCTCGCCAGCCTGAGCCATTTCCTGCCGGAGGTCGCGGTCACGGCGACGATCCTTCTGCTCGTCGTCGTGCACGTCGCGGGGAAGAGCCGGCAGTCGCCCGCTTCGGCGATCCTCTCCCTGGCGGGCGTCGGCGCGGCGCTGCTGCTCACCGCTCTCCAGCCCGCGGCTCCGGGCAAAGTCCTGTTCGAAGGGATGGTGGTGCTCGACGGCTTTGCGGTCTTCTTCAAGGCGCTGACCGCCCTGGCGACGATCGTCGTCATCTTCATGTCGATGGACTGCGGAGAGCTTGCCGGCAGGAGCCAGGCCGAGTACTACATCTTCCTCCTGTCGGTGCTGCTCGGGATGTTCCTGCTCGCGGCGTCGACCGACATCGTGATGCTGTACCTTTCCCTCGAGCTGGTCTCGATCCCGTCGTACCTGCTCGCCGGCTACCTCAAGGGGCGGGAGTCGTCGATCGAGGCTTCGATGAAGTACGTCGTGTACGGGGCGACCGCGTCGGGCGTGATGATCTACGGCTTCTCGCTGCTGTTCGGCCTCTCGGGCACCACCCAGGTCGGGGAGATCGGCCGGGCGCTCGCGGCGGGAAAGGCGGCGCTGCCGATGTACCTGGCGGCGGTGCTGGTGACGGTCGGGTTCGGGTACAAGATCGCGGCGGTCCCTTTTCACATGTGGAGCCCCGACGTGTACGAGGGGGCGCCGACCCCGGTCACCGCCTTCCTTTCGGTGGGCCCCAAGGCCGCCGGGTTCGCGGTGCTCGTGCGGTTTTTCTACACCGTGTTCGCCTCTCCCGACGCGGCGACGGGGGTGTGGAAGCTCTCCTCCACGGTGGACTGGACGCTGCTGTTCGCGGTCCTCTCCGCGGCGACGATGACGGTCGGGAACCTGGTCGCCATCAACCAGAAGAACGTGAAGAGGCTTCTGGCCTACTCTTCCATCGCACACGCCGGGTACATGCTGATGGGGTTCGTCCTCCTCACGCCGGCCGGCCTCCAGGCGATCCTGTTCTATCTCGTGGTGTACCTGTTCATGAACCTGGGAGCTTTCTACGTGGTGATCCTGGTGGCCAACGGGACCCGGAGCGAGGACATCGCCGATTACTCCGGCCTGGGCAGCCGGGCGCCGTTTGCCGCCGTTTCCCTCGCCATCTTCCTGTTCGCCCTGACGGGCATCCCGCCCTTCTCGGGGTTCATCGGAAAGGTTTATCTCTTCGCCGAGGTCATCCACCGGGGGGTCTACTGGCTGGTCCTGGTGGCGGCGATCAACAGCGCCATCTCGCTGTACTATTACGCCCGCATCGTCAAGGTCATGTTCCTGGAGGACCCGAAGGAGAGCGCGGAGCTTGCCGTCCCCGCGTTCCCCAAGGCGGTCCTTTGCCTGCTGGTCATTCCCACGCTGGTTCTTGGGGTATACTGGGAGCCCGTAAGCCGGGTTGCCGCGAATTCCGTCAAGCTTCTCGCTTTCTAGTTCCCTGGGAAGGAGTGCCGTGGCGAACTTCGTTTCCTCCATCCGGTTTTCCGACCCGTATTTCTCGGTCCTCCTGATGCTGGCGATCGGGGTGGGGATGTCGGTGGCGTTCGTCTTCCTCTCCCAGGCGATCGGCCCCCGGAAGTACGACAAGGTCAAGTACAGCGTCTACGAGTGCGGCGTCGACCCCTTCACGACCGCATCGGTGCGCATCTCCGTGAAGTTCTACCTGATCGCGCTGCTGTTCATCCTCTTCGACCTGGAGTCGGCGTTCCTCTATCCGTGGGCGGTCCTCTTCCGGCAGCTGGGGTGGTTCGGCTTCATCGAGATGGGAATCTTCCTCCTGATCCTGCTCGCGGGCCTCATCTATGCGTGGAAGAAGGGGGCGCTGGAATGGCAGTAGAGAATCGCCCGAAAGACGCCCTCCCGGGAGGCGGGTACGCCCTGACGACGCTCGAGTCGATGATCGCGTGGGGGCGCAAGTACTCGATCTACCCCTTCACGTTCGCGACCGCGTGCTGCGGGATCGAGGTGATGGGGGCGTTCGGCACGCACTACGACCTGTCCCGGTTCGGGGCCGAGGTCGTCCGGTTCTCCCCCCGGCAGGCGGACATGCTGCTCGTGGCGGGGACGATCAACTACAAGATGGCCCCGGTCCTGGTTCGAATCTACGAGCAGATGCTCGAGCCCAAGTGGGTCGTTGCGATGGGGGCCTGCGCCTCCTCCGGCGGCTTCTACAACAACTACAGCGTTCTGCAGGGGATCGACAAGATCATCCCGGTGGATGTGTACATCCCCGGGTGCCCGCCGAACCCGGAAGGGATCATCGACTCCGTCGTGGCCATCCAGAAGATGCTGGAGACGGGCGCCCCGCGGGCAGCGGAGCGCTGGCCGATCAAGATCTGAAAGCATAGCGGAAGGGAAATGGCCGAAGAGACGAAAAGTCAGGCGCTGCGGAAGCTGATCGAGAAGTTCGGGGATGCGGTTGTCATGACGCATTCCGACTTCGGGGACGACACGGCCCTGGTGCGCCGGGAGAAGATCGTGGAGATCTGCGCGTTCCTGCGCGACGACCCCGACCTGCTCTTCGACTTCGCGATGGACCTGACCGGGGTGGACTACCTGGGCGAGGTTCCCCGGTTCGAGGTGGTCTACCACCTCTATTCCCTGGAGAAGAAGCACCGGGTGCGGATCAAGGCACGCCTCCACGAGGAGGACCCGACGATCGACTCCGTGTCCTCGGTGTGGCCGGGGATGAACTGGTACGAGCGCGAGGCGTACGACATGTACGGCATCGTCTTCCGCAACCACCCGAACCTGAAACGGATCCTCATGTACGAGGGGTTCGTCGGGCACCCGTTGCGGAAGGACTACCCAAAGGCCAGGCGGCAGCCCACCGTGGGGCCGGAAGAGTAACATGACCGAGCTCGTCGGGACACGGAGACGGAGCGGGAAGCTCGACCTTCAGGCCGAGCCGGTGATCCTGAACATCGGCCCGTCGCACCCCGCCACGCACGCCACGCTCCGGCTCGTCGCCGAGCTGGACGGGGAAACGATCCTTTCGCTTACCCCCGAGTTCGGCTACCTGCACCGGTGCTTCGAGAAGGAATCGGAGGACCATACCTGGACCCAGGTGGTCACGTACACCGACCGGCTGAACTACGTCTCCCCGCTGATGAACAACGTGGGATACGCGATGGCCGTGGAGAAACTGTGCGGCATCGAGGTCACCGAGCGGTGCAAGTACGTCCGCGTGCTCATCTGCGAGCTCTCCCGGATCATCGACCACATGGTGTGCATCGGCACGAACATGGTCGACCTGGGCGCGCTGACGAACTTCTGGTACTTCTGGAAGCCGCGCGAAGAAGTCTACATGCACCTGATCGAGCCGCTGACGGGCACGCGGCTCACGACCGGGTACACCCGGATCGGCGGCATGCAGTGGGACCTGCCGGAAGGGTGGGTCGATAAGTGCCGGGACATCTGCCGGAACGTGTTCCTCCCGGCGATCGCGGACGTGAACGCCCTCCTCACCAAGAACCGGATCTTCATCGAGCGGACGATGGGGGTGGGCGGCATCACCGCGAAGGATGCGATCGCGCTGGGCTTCACGGGCCCCTGCCTGCGCGCGGCGGGCGTCCCCTTCGACCTGCGGAAGGACGAGACGTACCTGGTCTACGACCGGTTCGACTTCGATGTCCCCATCGGCGAGCATGGCGACACCTGCGACCGGTACATGGTCCGGATGGAGGAGATGCGCCAGTCGGTGCGGATCATCGAGCAGGCGCTCGACCAGCTCCCGGGAGGGCCCGTGAACGTCGACGATACCCGCTACGTCCTCCCCGACAAGCAGCTGGTCTACACGAACATCGAAGCGCTGATGCAGCACTTCAAGAACATCATGGAAGGGATCCGGGTCCCCGCCGGCGAGGTCTACTCGGCCACCGAGGCGGCCAACGGGGAGCTGGGGTACTACATCGTCAGCAAGGGCGGCGGCGGGCCGTACAAGATCAAGGTTCGCCCCCCGTGCTTCCCGCTGTTCCAGGCGATGCCGCACCTGTGCGAGGGGCAGATGATCGCGGACCTGATCGCGGTTCTGGGGAGCGTCAACATCATCGCGGGGGAACTCGACCGGTGAGCGCGGCGTTTTCCGATACGGCCCGGCGGGAGCTCGAGGCGATCCTTTCGCGCTATCCGGACAAGGAGGCGGCGATCCTGCCGGCCCTGCATCTGGCCCAGCGCGAGTTCGGGTACGTCTCCGACGAGGCGATCGTGTACGTCGCCGGCCTTTTGGGGTTCACCCCGGCGCGCATCGAGGGGGTGGCGACCTTCTACACCATGTACAACCGGAAGCCGGTGGGGAAGTACCACCTGCAGATCTGCCGCAACATCTCCTGCTCGCTGATGGGCGCCGAGCACCTGATCGAGCACGTATCGAAGAAGCTTGGGATCCGGCCGGGGAAGACGACGCCGGATGGGAAGTTTACGCTGTCCGAGGTGGAGTGTCTGGGCAGCTGCGGGACCGCGCCGGTCCTGCAGCTCAACGACGACTACCACGAGAACCTGACCGAGGAGAAGATCGACGCCCTCCTCGACCGGCTGCCGTAAGGGGAAAAAGCGAAGACGACGATGGAAACGGTTCTCACCACCCACTTCGCCGACGAGCAGTACCGCCACGTCGACACGTATCTTCGGTTCGGCGGGTACGCGGCGCTGCGCAAGGCGCTCTCCATGCCGAAGGAGCAGATCGTCGAGGAGGTCAAGAAGGCGAACCTGCGCGGCCGGGGCGGCGCCGGCTTCCCGGCGGGGGTGAAGTGGGGATTCCTCCCGAAGGACCTCTCCCGCCCGCGGGTCCTGGTGATCAACGCGGACGAGGGGGAGCCGGGGACATTCAAGGACCGGCAGATCATGGCCAGGGCGCCGCACCTTCTCCTCGAGGGGATCGCGATTTCCTCCTATGCCATGACGATCCATGTCAGCTACATCTATATCCGGGGGGAATTCGTCCGTGAGGCGAAGATCGTCGAGGAAGCCGTTGCCGAGGCGTACGCGAAGGGGTTCCTGGGGAAAAACCTCCTGGGCTCGGGGTTCGATCTCGACGTCACCGTCCACCGCGGCGCGGGCGCCTACATCTGCGGCGAGGAGACCTCCCTCATCAACTCTCTCGAGGGAAAGCGGGGATGGCCCCGGATCAAGCCTCCCTTCCCGGCCTCCGTCGGGGCGTTCGGACTTCCGACGATCGTGAACAACGTGGAGACGATCGCCGACGTGCCGTGGATCGTCACCCACGGCGGGGAGAAGTTCGCCTCCCTCGGGGTGGAGAAGAACGGCGGCACGCGCCTGATCGGCGTCAGCGGCCCCGTGAACCGGCCCGGCGTCTACGAGCTTTCGGCGGGCGTTCTCCTGCGGGAGGTCATCTACACGCACGCGGGGGGCTTGAAGGACGGAAAAGCGCTCAAGGCCGTGATCCCGGGCGGGTCGTCCACGCCGGTCCTGCGTCCCGACGAGATCGACGTGACGTTCGACATCGAGTCGATGGGAAAGATCGGGACGATGCCGGGGTCCGGCGGCGTCATCGTCATCGCGGAAGGGACCTGCATGGTCCGGGCCCTCTCGGTGCTGATGAAATTCTACGCGCACGAGTCCTGCGGCCAGTGCACCCCGTGCCGTGAAGGGACCGGGTGGCTGGCAAAGATTATGGGCCGCATCGAGAACGGGCAGGGGCGGGAAGGGGATCTCGAGCTCGTCCTCGACGTGTGCGACAACATGATGGGAAGGACCATCTGCCCGCTGGCCGACGCGGCGGTGATGCCCGCCCAGTCGTTCATCTGGAAGTTCCGGGAAGAGTTCGACCGCCACATCCAGGACCAAAAATGCCCGTTCGGGAATAAATTCTAGGAACCCATGCCGACCTTCCTCATCAACGGAGTCGTAGCAGAGGTCCCCGAGGGGATGACGATCCTCGAAGCCGCCAAGCGGATCGGCATTGAAATCCCCCACTACTGTTACCACCCCAAGCTTTCGATCGCGGGGAACTGCCGGATGTGCCTGGTGGAGGTGGAGAAGTTCCCGAAGCTCCAGATCTCCTGCAACACCGTGGTGACCGAGGGGATGGTGGTCCGGACCGACACGGAGAAGGTGAAGAACGCCGTCACCGGGGTCCTCGAGCTGATGCTCCTCCACCACCCGATCGACTGCCCCATCTGCGACCAGGCGGGCGAGTGCGGCCTGCAGAACTACTACATGAAGTACGGGCTGCACAAGAGCCGGTACGCCCTCGAGGACAAGGTCCACAAGAAGAAGGTGCAGGACATCGGGGGGCAGATCGTCCTGGACGCCGAGCGGTGCATCCTCTGCTCCCGCTGCGTCCGGTTCCTCCAGGAAGTCACCGGGACCTGCGAGATGGAGTTCTTCAGCCGGGGCGACCACTCCGAGATCTCGATCTTCCCCGGCCGGCCGCTCGGCAACAACTACACCGGCAACCTGGCGGACATCTGCCCGGTGGGGGCGCTGACGAACAAGGACTTCCGGTTCAAGTGCCGGGTGTGGTTCCTGAAAAGCGCGGACTCGATCTGCCCCGGCTGCGCCAATGGGTGCAACATCCACGCGGACTTCAAGGGAGACATCCTCTACCGGTTCCGGCCCCGCCAGAATGATGCCGTCAACCAGACGTGGCTGTGCGATTTCGGGCGGCTCGAGTACAAGAAGGCCAACGAGGACAGGCTCCTGACGCCCGTCATCCGCGAGGGAGGACAGTCGATCGCCGCCGCCTGGGACGCGGCCCTCTTCGCGACGGCCCTCAAATTCCGGGAGGCGGTCGAGGCGCACGGTCCCGAATCGGCGGCCGTCATCGCCTCCCCGCAGTCCTCCAACGAGGAGCTGTTCCTGGTCCGGAAGCTGGCGAAGGAAGTCCTGCGGACGCCGAATTTCGGGTTCACTTCCCGCACGCCCGGCGACCGGGCGTCGGACGACTTCCTCATCAAGGCGGACAAGAACCCGAACTCGAAGGGAGCGCAGCTTCTGGGCTTCACCGAGGAGGGGTTCGACCGCACGTTCCAGGCGATTTCCGACGGAAAGATCCGCGCGCTCCTGGTCTTCGGGAACGTCCTCGCCGATTTCACGGAGGGCGAGACCGGCCGGCTCCTGTCCAACGTCCCCTTCGTCGCCCACGTGGGGACGAACAACGGTGCGCTCTCCCGGGCGGCGCACGCCGTCCTGCCGTCGGCCTCCTTCGCCGAGAGGGGCGGGACTTTCACCAACTTCGCGGGGCGGGTGCAGCAGTTCCGGCCGGGGTTTCCGCCGCGCGGCAAGGCGAAAAACGACATCGAAATCGTCGCGGAGCTTGCAAACCGGCTGGGGGCGGGCTGGAGCTTCGCCGGGGAGGCCTCCGTGTTCCAGGCGCTGTCCGCCTCGGAGGCGCCGTTTGCGGGCATGAGCTACGAATCCCTGGGAACTCTGGGCCAGGTGGCAGGAGGGTCCGAATGACTCCCCTCTTCGACCTTGCGGTGTCGGTGGCCCGCGTGGCGGTGTTCCTGACCTTCTGCCTGACGCTCGTCGTGGTGCTCACGTGGCTGGAGCGCAAGGGCGCAGCCTACATCCAGGATCGGCGCGGCCCCAACCGGGCGCGGATCCTGGGGCTCACCCTGGGCGGGATCTTCCATCCCCTGGCGGACGCCCTCAAGTTCCTGTTCAAGGAAGATTTCATCCCGGACAACGCCCACCGGCTCTTCTACCAGATGGCGCCGATGTTCGCGCTCGCCCCGGCGCTGATGACGATCGCCGTCATCCCGTTCGGCCCCCCGGTGACGATCGCGGGCCACAAGGTCGCGCTCCAGATCGCGGATCTGAACGTGGGGATTCTCTACCTCTTCGCCATCTCCGGGATGACGGTCTACGGCGTCGTGCTGGCGGGATGGGCCTCCAACAGCAAGTACCCCCTGTTGGGCGGGCTGCGTTCCTCGGCGCAGATGCTCTCCTACGAAGTGTCGATGGGGCTCTCCGTTGTCGGGATCCTTATGGTATTCCGTTCGGTCCAACTCTCCGAGATTGCGCGGGGGCAGGGGGAGCTGCTCCTCGGGTTCCTTCCGAAGTGGGGAGTGTTCGTCCAGCCGCTCGGGTTCATCCTCTTCCTCGTGGCCCTCTACGCGGAGGCGAACCGGACGCCGTTCGACCTGCCCGAAGGGGAATCGGAGCTTGTCGCCGGCTACCACACCGAGTACGGTTCCTTCAAGTTCTCCATGTTCATGATGGCCGAGTACCTCCACATGGTGGTGGGTTCCGCGGTCCTGGCGACCCTCTTCTTCGGGGGCTGGCAGTTCCCGTACCTCGCGGACACGGGCTTCCTGTTCCCCGGCGGCATTTCCCTTGCGGTTCCCGCCTGGGCGGTGCTCGTCCTCAGGATCGGGTCGTTCGTGGCGAAGACGCTCTTTTTCTGCTGGCTCTACATCTGGGTCCGGTGGACGATCCCCCGGTTCCGGTACGACCAGGTCATGCGGCTGGGGTGGAAGGTGATGCTGCCGCTGGCGCTGCTCAATATCTTCGTGACGGGGCTGGTCCTGCTCCTGATCGACCGGGGCGGTGTGTAGATCCATGACGATCGGGGTGAAAAAGGTGGCCCGGCCTCCGAAGATGTCGTTCGGGGAGAGCGTGTACCTGCTCGAGATCCTGAAAGGTCTCACGGTGACGATGGGGCACCTGCTGCACAACATCGTCCACAACAAGGAGATCCCCACGATCGAGTACCCCGAGGTGCGCCGGCCGATGCCGCCCCGGTTCCGCGGCTGCCACCGGCTGATGAAGCGGCCCGGCGGGGCGCCGCGCTGCGTGGCGTGCTACATGTGCGCCACCGCCTGCCCCGCCGTGTGCATCACCATCGTGGCGGGGGAGTCCCCCGACCCGAAGATCGAGAAGTACCCGGTGCGGTTCGACATCGACATGCTGCGGTGCATCTTCTGCGGGCAGTGCGTCGAGGCGTGCCCGGTGGACGCGATCCGGATGGACACCGGCTGGTACACGCCGCCGGAGGATACCCGGGAGAAGCTCATCTACACGATCGACCGGCTGCTGGAGAAATAAGTGCCCATGGAACCGATCCTGTTCGTCCTTTTCGGCGCGATCGCGGTGGGCGGCGCGATCATGGTGGTGACAAGGAAGCACCCGATGTCCTCGGCGCTCTACCTGATCCTGACGCTGTTCGCCGTGGCGGCGCTCTTCGCCCTGCGGCAGGCCCACTTCCTGGCGGCGATCCAGGTCATCGTCTACGCCGGGGCGATCGTGGTCCTGTTCATCTTCGTCATCATGCTGGTCAACGTGCCGGAGGACAAGCTCCCGGTGGAGCGGGCGACGGTGATGCAGGTCCTGGGGGTCGTCGCCGCGGGGCTGCTCATCCTCGAGGGGGCGGTCCTGGCCCGGCGGTTCCTCCTTCCGTCCGGAACCGCGGCCGACGCGGGATCCGTCCAGGCCGTAGGGAAAGCGCTGTTCACCGATTACCTGCTCGCCTTCGAGATCACCTCGGTGCTCCTGCTGGCGGCGGTGATCGGGGCCATCACGCTGGCGAAAAAGAAGATCTGACGGAGAAGGAAGGATGATGGAACCGTCCGCATACCTGCTGCTCTCCGGGATCCTGTTCGGCATCGGGGTGGTCGGGGTGGTGGCGCGCAAAAACGTGCTCATCATCCTGATGAGCGTGGAGATCATGCTCAACGGGGTCAACGTCGCCTTCATCGCTGTCGGGTCGCACCTGGGGGACCCCACCGGCTCGGTGTTCGCCTTCATGGTGATGACCGTGGCCGCGGCGGAGGCGGCGGTAGGGCTGGCGATCCTCATCGCCATCTATCGGTTGAAAGAGACGATCGACGTCACGGAATTGAGCGTGCTGAAATGGTGACCGGCATCCTCGACTACCTCTGGCTCATCCCCGGGCTTCCGCTTCTGGGAGTGATCCTGAACGGCGCGATCGCGCTGTTCTCCGAGCGCCCGCTCCTGCTCGCGGAAGCCGCTCATGGAGAGGAGGGCCACGGGCACGGCGATTCGCACGGCGCACACCCCGCTCCGGCGCCCTATCGGAAGCTTGTCGCCTTCATCGGGCCGGCGACGGTGGGGGCGGCCTTCGTCGTTTCGCTCCTGTCGGTGATCGCGCTCGCCGCGAGGTCCCCGCACGACCGGCTCTTCGTCCAGGTCCTCTTCCCCTGGATCCAGGCGGGAGGGTTCTCCGCCCCCGCGGCCCTGCAGCTGGACCCCCTCTCTTCCGTGATGATCCTCGTCGTCACCGGCGTCGGGTTCCTCATCCATGTCTACTCCGTCGGGTACATGTCCCACGAGAAGGCATTCGCCCGGTACTTCGTCTACCTGAACCTGTTCACGTTCGCGATGCTGATCCTGGTTCTGGGGAGCAATTACCTCCTGATGTTCGTCGGGTGGGAGGGGGTAGGGCTGTGCTCCTATCTCCTGATCGGCTACTGGTACGAGAAGAAGAGCGCCTCCGACGCGGGGAAGAAGGCGTTCATCGTCAACCGGATCGGCGATTTCGGGTTCATTCTCGGATTGTTCCTCCTCTTCTGGACGTTCGGGACGGTCAACTACACGGAGGTCTTCGCGAAGATCCCCCTGCTGTCGGCCAACGGGGTTCTTACCACGGAAATCGCCACGGCGATCACGCTCCTGTTCTTCCTCGGCGCCACCGGCAAGTCGGCGCAGATCCCCCTCTACGTCTGGTTGCCCGACGCGATGGAAGGCCCCACGCCCGTCTCCGCCCTGATCCACGCGGCGACGATGGTCACGGCGGGAGTCTACATGGTCGCGCGGTCGAACGCGCTCTACCTGCTGTCCCCCGTATCGATGGGGGTGGTGGCGGCGGTGGGGGCGGCGACGGCGATCTTCTCGGCGACGATCGGCATCACGCAGAACGACATCAAGCGCGTGCTGGCCTACTCGACCGTTTCCCAGCTGGGGTACATGTTTCTTGCGTGCGGGGTGGGGGCGTTCACGGCCGGGATCTTCCACCTCATGACGCACGCCTTTTTCAAGGCGCTCCTCTTCCTGGGCTCCGGCTCGGTGATCCATGCCCTCTCCGGGGAGCAGGACATGCGGAAGATGGGGAGCCTCAAGAAACACCTCCCGATCACCTTCACGACCATGTTCATCGCGACGCTGGCGATCGCGGGGATCCCGGGGCTGTCGGGCTTCTTCTCCAAGGACGAGATCCTCTGGAAGGCGTTCTCCTCCGAGCACGGCCACCTCGTCCTGTGGGCGGTCGGGGCGCTGGCGGCGGGGGTCACCGCCTTCTACATGTTCCGCCTGGTGTTTTTGACCTTCTTCGGCGCCTCCCGGATGGAGCCGCAGGTCGAGAAGCACGTCCACGAGTCGCCCTTCTCGATGACCGTTCCGCTCATGCTCCTGGCCGTCCTGTCGGTGATCGGCGGCTGGGTCGGCATCCCCGAGGTGCTGGGCGGGCACAATCATTTTGAGGCGTGGCTGGCGCCCGTTTTCGGGCACGGGGCGGCGGGGGTCCACGAGGCCGCGCACCATCCGGTCGCCCTGGAGCTGGGGCTGATGGCGGGATCGGTGGCGGTGGCGCTGTGCGGGATCGGGCTGGCGTACTACCTCTACCGCGTCCGGACGGAGAAGCCCAAGGAGATCGCGGAGACGGTGCCCACGCTCTACGACGTTGTCTACAACAAGTATTACGTGGACGAGATCTACGACATCTTCATCGTCCGCAAGATCGTCGACGGATCGGTCTGGCTGTGGCGGGCGTTCGACGCGGCGTTCATCGACGGGATCGTCAACGGGATCGCGGCGGCGGTGCGCGGCGCGGGCGACGGCGTCCGGCGGCTGCAGACCGGCGTGGTGGGGAACTACGCCTTCTCGCTCCTTCTCGGCGCGGTCCTCATCGTCGGCTACATCCTCGCGCGGTAGGGCGGAGATGATGGAAACCTTCATGGCGAACCTTCTGAGCGTGCTGATCTTCTTCCCGCTGGCCGGCGTCCTGCTGCTCTTCTTCCTGCCGAGGGACGACAACCGGCTGCTCCGGAACGTCACCTTCGCCGTGACCCTCGTGGAGTTCCTCCTCTCGCTGCCGCTGGCCCTGAACTTCAACGGCGCCACGGCGGCGATGCAGTTCGTCGTCCGCGCCCCCTGGATTCCCGCCTACGGGATCGAGTACCACGTGGGCGTCGACGGCATCTCCCTGTGGCTCGTGATGCTCACGACGTTCCTGATGCCGATCGCGATCCTCTCCACCTATTCGGCGGTCGAGAAGCACGTGAAGGAATTCATGATCTTCATGCTGGTCCTCGAGGTCGGGATGGTGGGGGTGTTCCTGGCGGTCGACCTCTTCCTGTTCTACGTCTTCTGGGAATTGGTGCTCATTCCGATGTACTTCCTCATCGGCGTGTGGGGGAGCGAGCGGCGCATCTATTCCGCGATCAAGTTCTTCCTTTACACTTTCGCCGGGTCCGTGCTGATGCTCGTCGCGATCATCGCGCTCTATTTCCACCATTACCAGGTCACAGGGATCTATTCCACCGACCTGCTCCGGATGTACGCGATCGACATTCCCGTGAAGCTGCAGTTCTGGATGTTCGCCGCCTTCGCGCTGGCGTTCGCGTTCAAGGTCCCGATGTTCCCGTTCCACACGTGGCTTCCCGATGCGCACGTGGACGCACCGACCGCGGGGTCGGTCATCCTTGCGGCCATCCTCCTCAAGATGGGGACCTACGGGTTCCTGCGGTTCGCGATGCCGCTGTTCCCCGTCGCGGCCGTCGACCTGATGCCGGTGATCTCCGGGCTGGCGGTGATCGGGATCATTTACGGGGCGCTGGTGGCGATGGTCCAGAAGGACATGAAGAAGCTCGTCGCCTACTCCTCCGTCTCCCACCTGGGGTTCGTCATGCTCGGGCTGTTCGCCTTCAACCTCCAGGGGATCGAGGGCGGGATCCTCCAGATGATCAACCACGGCGTCTCCACGGGGGCGCTCTTCCTCATCGTCGGGATCGTCTACGAGCGGCGGCACACGCGCCTCATCGAGGAGTTCGGGGGGCTCTCCAGGATCGCACCGCTGTTCGCCGTCGTCTTCATGATCGTGACGCTCTCCTCGATCGGGCTTCCCGGCACGAACGGCTTCGTCGGCGAGTTCCTCATCCTGCTCGGCGCGTTTAAAACCGCAAGGGGACTCACCGTGTTCGCCGCCGCCGGCGTGATCCTGGCGGCGGTCTACATGCTCTGGATGTTCCAGCGGGTGATGTTCGGGAAGATCACCAACGAGGAGAACCGTCACATGACGGACCTGAACGCGAGGGAAGTGGCCTACCTGCTGCCGCTCCTCCTGATGATCTTCTGGATCGGGGTCTATCCGCAGACGTTCCTGCGGAAGATGGACGCTTCGGTCTCGGCGGTCGTCACGCGCATCGAGACAAAGCGGCAGGCCGCGCTTACCGGCCGGCCGGCCGGGGAGCCCTTGCTGGCCCGATACTTCGACGTGGGGAAATGAGGACAGGATGGCACCGATTTCCATAGATCCCCAGGCGCTGCTCACGGGACTGTACAGCATCCTTCCCGAAACCCTCGTCGTGGCGACGGCGCTCTTCGTCCTGTTCCTCGACCTGGGCCTCCCCGAGGAGAACAAGCAGGTGCTGTGCTGGGTGAGCCTCGCAGGGATCGCCCTTTCGCTGTTCGCCGTCTTCGCGATGGGGCCGGGAAAGATCAGCGGGTTTTCGGGGGCCGTCGTCCATGACGGACTGGGAGCGTTCTTCGAGATCGTCATCCTGTCCGCCTGCGCGCTGACGCTGCTCATGGCGACCGGTTACTCGGAGTGGGAAGGGACCCACAAGGGGGAGTTCTACTCCCTGCTCCTTTTGTCCACCTCCGGGATGATGTTCATGGCCAAGGGGACCGATCTCATGACGATCTTCCTGGGCCTGGAGACGCTGTCCATCCCGATCTACGTCCTGGTCGGCTTCCACCGCCACCGGATGTCCTCCATCGAGGGGGCGCTCAAATACTTTCTCCTCGGCGCGTTCGCCTCGGGATTCCTGCTGTACGGGATCGCGTTGATGTACGCCGCGACGGGGACCACCAAGCTTCCGGCGCTGGCCTCCATGCTCTACGACGCGCGGCTTGCCGCGAACCCCCTGTTCCTTGCCGGCATCGGCTTCCTCCTGGTGGGGTTCGCCTTCAAGGTGTCGCTGGTGCCGTTCCACATGTGGACCCCCGACGCGTACGAAGGGGCGCCCACGGTGATCACGGCCTTCATGTCCGCGGCGGTCAAGGCGGCGGCGTTCGCCGCCCTCATCCGGGTCCTGCTGCTGACCTTCGGGGGACTGCAGCCGGTGATGTGGAAGGTCCTCTGGGCGCTCTCCGTGCTGACGATGACCGTGGGGAACCTCTCGGCGCTCCTGCAGGACAACGTGAAGCGGATGCTCGCCTATTCGTCGATCGCGCATGCCGGTTACATCCTCGTCGGGCTGGTTTCCGGCGACGTGTTGGGCAGCCAGGCGTCCCTGTTCTACCTCTTGGTGTACGCGTTCATGAACATCGGTGCCTTCGGGGTAGTCATGCTCATCGCGCGGAAGGAGGACGAGGGATACGACATCAGGCACCTGGCCGGGATCGGCTTCAAGTATCCCGCGCTGGCCGGGCTGCTCACCCTCTTCCTGGTGTCACTGGGAGGGATCCCCCCGACGGCCGGGTTCGTCGGGAAGTTCTACCTCTTCAGCGCCGCGATCAAAAACGGCTACATCTGGCTGGCCGTCATCGGCGTGCTGAACAGCGCCGTCTCCATCTACTACTATCTGCGGCTGGTGGTCTATATGTACATGGTCCCCGCAGAGGGGGAGGTGCCGGCGCCGCGCCCGCCGCGGATCGCCTTCTCGCTGGCCCTGTTTGCCTCCGCCGCCGTGGTGCTGGTCCTGGGGATCGTCCCCCGCTCCGCCCTCGAATTCGCCGAGCGCTCCGTCCTCTCCCTCCTGATGTAACCTCAGAACCGGGACGTTCCTAAGAACTCGGCGTTCGAGTCCTGCCCGGGGAGCCAAATGTTACAGTCTGCGAACCGT
>Ga0334722_10000695_pt1 | contig 47646 bp, 43 predicted proteins | sample C3_bottom_MG_FD_207210 | JGI IMG/M metagenome (GOLD analysis project Ga0334722, IMG submission 207210) | Sediment microbial communities from Yellowstone Lake, YNP, Wyoming, USA - C3_bottom | ecosystem: Environmental > Aquatic > Freshwater > Lake > Sediment | place: USA: Wyoming | collected...
TTTGAGCGTTTTTTGGCACATTTTCGAACTCAGTTCGTCGTCTACCCTCTGGGTATGCCTCCTCCCTCATTTCAAAAATCTGCTGAAAAAGCAGCTCAAATCTCATCGAAAATCTTTATTGAGATAGGTTCATCAACCTTGCGGTTTTTTAAAGGAATGCAATAAAATCATGCTATCACTTTTTGAGAGCGTAAGTACTCGTTTTTTCTAGTGGAGGGAAGAAATGTTAATCATGCAGTATATATCCATTCAAAGAGCACCTCTTTTAGTTCGTTTATTGCAAAAAACGCTTCGCCAAGAGAGCATGATTATTTTCGACTTGGAAGATACCTTGAGCGATCTCGATGTAAAAAAAGCAAAGCGAATAAAAGCCTGGGGACGTTCAGAACTTGCCATATTTGCATGTTCTTATCCAGATTTTTTCAAGAGCAAAAAAGTGGGAATTCGAGTGAATCGTCTCAAAAGCGGCGAATTTGAGCGAGACTTAGAAACCATTGCCAAAATTTCAAAAATTTGGGATTTGGATTGCATAGTGGGTCCCAAGATCGAATCGGCAGAAGATATTCAAGAGTGTCTTTATTATCTTAAAAATAAAGAAGTTAAGTACAAAACATTCATTCCTATTATTGAAACAGTTATTGGCATGAGCCATCTCTCAACGGTTGTTAGCCATGAAAGCGTTGTAGGTGCGACATATGGGCATTATGATCATAGTCTTGATTCAGGGCATTGGCCATTTTTTGAGCAAGATCAAGCGGAATTTTGGCAAATCGCCTCACTTTTCATCCAAAAAGTAGAAGGGGTGGGTGTTCGTTATATTCATCCGCCAATTTCATATTTCTGTAATGAGGCGCTTACCAGCCAAGTGTGGCTCCGTTTGCAATCTCGATGCCGCCTCCCCTTTGGCATTATAACAGTCAATAGCGCTCAAACAGAGCTTTTTAATCGTCTCAAAAATTCTGCATTACAGATAAAAGAAAATGAGTTGCGATCTACATCCTACTCGCTGCAAGACAAAATCGATTGGGCTTTTTATGTTAAAACAATATGTTCCATGAAGAAGAGAAATTTTGGCTTTGATCCCAAGACTGACAAATTTTTTTCTCCACATGAGTATATTGCCGCATTACAATTTCTAGAGCAGGTAGGGAGAGGTTCATGGAGCAATTCTGTTTAGGAATCATTGGTCGATGTCTGGCCTGCCAGCCTTGGATGCAACTATCTGATCTTTACCACAGACAATTGAAAATAATATTAAAAGAACGAGATGGGATTACTCTGCGCGTGAGTCTTTCTGGACGGAGTGACCTGGAACCCTATGAACGGATGCGCATTCTTCATACAAAGAAGCCCTTGAATGGAGTATTATATCACATGCGAGAGGCTCCTGAGCAGCCCTTGCTTTACTCTAGGCGAAATCCTACTGGGAAACGGCGATATTCATTCCACCCTTGTTTTTTCAAACATTTCCGGGCGGCGCAGCACCCCATTTATGAGGGAGGTGATGCTGTCCGCTTTGCTCTATCGAAGCGAAAAAATAAAGACGCCCATAAACTTTTTGAATCTCCGCTAGTAAAGAGTAAATTCCTGAGCATCTCTCTTCGGCAAGTGAATCTTTTGGCTGGCAAGCTTTGCGGATTAAATACTGATGCGATCGTAAATGAATGGATTTTTTTTGAGAGGCTTCGAGAGTACTGTTTAGAGCTAAAAATTCCTCTTTTTGTCCTTGGGCCTATTCCTTCAGCTGAAATATTGGAAGCAAAAAATAAGTCACTTTTATGGGAGCGAATGCGCAACTTTGCAGTAACTGAGCTTTCAAGATATGAGATACCCTATTATTTTCTGCATACCTTACAAGACGAAATAGGTAGACCTATTCATAAGGGTGATCGAGTCCACCTAAATCCCGAGGGTCACGCTTTACTAGCTAGGGAGCTCTATCCAGTCATTTCACCTTGGATCAGATCGATCTTGAGAGCAACATATACACAACCAACGTCCTATTTTGTCCTATGAGGAAACACAGTAGGCAGAGATTTCAATGCCGCACAAAACATTTTGGCCCTCGGACTAGACGGCTTGGGAGCAATCCCTAGAAGCCCTCGCCTTTAGGCGAGGGCGTAGTCACCAAACTGGTTGTTCTGATCTTTTGCAAGAACTCCCATGATGCAGTTTCTCATGAAACGTTCCTATGAACTCGGGCTTAAGCAGCCCATCTTGCTCAGTTCTCCCGAGGCTGAACAACTCTATGGAGAGATCGGATTTGAGAAAGTGTTCGATATCCAGATCTACGCACGTTAAAAATTTTTAGAGACTCATCGAATAATTCGTGGGCGGAAAATTGGGCCAATCGAGTATTTTGTTTGGGATCAAATAGAGGATAGTGCTGTTCGTCCAATGAAAAGAAAAATTTTAATCACTGGTGCATCGGGGCTCGTAGGCACCGATCTCGTCCTGTCTCTACAAAAAAAAGTAGGGGAGGGGAACGTGATCGCATTCGAAAGGCATGGAGTGCAATCCTCTTTTCAAGGCATTTTGGAGCCGGGCGATGTGCGCGATTACAGTCGGCTTGAATCGATCATTAAGCAATATCAGATCACAGAAGTGTACCATCTGGCAGGGTTGCTCTCTGCAGGGGGAGAAAAGGACCCCGATCTCGCCTGGGATGTGAATGTCAATGGATTGCGCAATATCTTGCGCTTGGCAACTCAACACAAGCTCAAGGTGTTTTGGCCTAGTTCCATTGCCGCATTTGGCCCTACGACTCCCAAAGAACGGGTCCCTCAACATACGATCTTAGAACCCACGACGATGTATGGAGTCAACAAGGTGTCGGGGGAACTGCTGTGTCAGTACTATTTCACAAGATTTGGAGTGGATGTGCGCTGTCTCCGCTATCCGGGTCTTCTCGGCTACAAGGCTCCTCCCGGGGATGGGACGACAGAATATGCCATTCACATCTTTTATGGCGCCATTCAGCACAACCACTACGTTTCTTACATTGATCGGGGCTCGGTCCTTCCCATGATGTACATGGATGATGCGATTCGGGGTACCATCGATCTCATGGAAGCTCCCAAAGAGAGAATCTCGGTTCGGATGGGCTATAACTTTTCCGCAATCGAGTTTGCTCCGGAGGATCTCGTCGAAGAGATCAAGCGGCACAATCCCCAGTTTACCTGCGAATATAGGCCAGATAGTCGTCAGAAAATCGCCAACTCTTGGCCCCGCACCATCGATGATTCGCAAGCACGCAAAGATTGGGGTTGGTCTCCTTCCTTTGACTTACGAAAACTCACTGAAATCATGTACGAACAGATCAAGAGAAAATGTCGTGGGCAAAAAGCACTTCATTGAAACCCTTTCTAAAGAACTCGCGCGCATTGGACAAGCAAAGACAGCCAAGCGTTTTGAAAAAGTCATCGAGGGCTTTACGAAGAGTCCCTCTCCACAAGCCCTGATCGGCGGCAAACCATACCGCGTCTTTAACTCAAATGATTACCTCGGGTTGCGCTTCCACCCTACTCTCAAAGCAGCTGAACACGCCGCTTCTGAAGAGTTCGGCACAGGTCCAGGAGCCGTCCGTTTCATCTCCGGTACGCTCAAAGTACACCGTGATTTGGAACGGGCCATTGCCTCCTTCCACGGTCGCGATGACGCCATTGTCTTTTCCAGCGCCTTTGCGACCAATCTAGCTGTACTCTTCTGTCTCATCAAAGGGCAAGCAGCCGATTCTGTCGTCGGAGGCCATACACTCGTCATCTCCGATGCGCTCAACCACAGAAGTATCATTGATGGGATTCGAGTGGCAAATCTGCCCAAAGAGCAGCGTGCGCTATTCAACCACCTAGACCTAGATGACCTAGACCGGATCTTATCGGAGAAAAGAGGCGCCTTTCAGCGCGTGATCGTGGTGACGGATGGTATTTTTTCCATGCTTGGAGAGGCGCAAGATCTAAAACGGATGAAGCAAGTGCTCGATGCGCATGATAGCCATTTTCCAGACGGTATTTGGCTAGTTGTGGACGATGCGCACGGAGTCGGCGCCTTTGGCAAGACAGGTCGTGGCGTAGAAGAGGTCTATCACACCGAAGCCGATCTCCTCGTCAGCACCTTGGGCAAGGCATTTGGAGCCGATGGCGGCTATGTGACGGCAGATCAAACCGTGATCGATTATTTACGCGAGTCTGCGGCGACCTACATCTACTCCAATTCTATTTCTCCGGGGACCGCTGGAGCGGCTCTTGCCTCTCTCAAACTCGTGCAGACGAGTGCGGGAGAAAAATTGCTCTCGCAACTAGTGCACAATCGGGAATATTTTCAACAAGAAATGCAAAAAGCGGGCTGCACCTTCGCGGCCCATTCGACTCACCCAATCCAACCCATCCTTCTTGGAGACGCCGTGAAAACGGCCCTCTTCAAAGAGGGGCTATTCGAACGGGGAATTTTGGTGACCAACATCAACTATCCGGTTGTTCCAAAAGGGCGTGATGAACTTCGGGTACAAATCTCCGCCGCTCACACCAAAGAAGATCTTAATGCCTTTGTCCAAGGCTGGAAAAATATTGCCCAATACTAAATTGTATCTATCTAATAATAAGGTTGTTATACCTTCATGCGGAGAATAGCCTTTCTAATCTCCGCAAAATATGCGGAGATTAGGCTTGCGGATGCGGAGATTAAATGCTAAAATGGGGATATGTACATACATGAGCTTGAGAGTTGGCCTAAATTTCAGTGGGATCAAGAGAGGGTAGCTTCTATTCTCATTCGGGTGCGTCATCAACAGGGGCGCCTGATTGGTGGAATGGAGTCTATTGGATTTCATTTAAAAGAAGAGGTTGTTTTACAGGCTCTAACACAGGATGTCATTAAATCGAGCGAGATAGAGGGTGAGATTTTAGATCAATCCCAGGTTCGCTCGTCTGTTGCTCGTCATCTCGGAATAGATGCTGCAGCCCTTGATGGGATCGATCGAAATGTGGAGGGTGTCGTAGACATGATGCTCGATGCCACTCGAAAGTTTGACCAGCCATTGACCAAAGAAAGACTATTTAGTTGGCATGCATCTTTATTTCCCACAGGTCGTAGCGGTTATGCAAAGATAAAAGTGGGATCATGGCGAACGGGTCCCGTACAGGTGATTTCTGGTCGCCCAGAGAGGGTGAAGTTTGGGAAGCCCTTGCAAAAGTTTCTTTAAACGAGAGACAACGTAAACTGATCAATCGAATGCTAGATGGTTTCGATGGAAAGTTAACCTCATCAAAGTGGGCAAAAATCGCAAAATGTTCTCAAGATACCGCCTATCGAGACATCCTCGACTTAGTTGAACGAGGGATCCTCATCAAAAATTCTGAAAGGGGACGCAGTACAAGTTATTCGCTTCATCCTGCAAGTGACAAGAACCTATCTCAATAAATCTGATTTCGCGATCTTTGAGCGCTTTTTGGCACATTTTCGAACTCAGTTCGTCGTCTACCCTCTGGGTATGCCTCCTCCCTCATTTCAAAAATCTGCTGAAAAAGCAGCTCAAATCTCATCGAAAATCTTTATTGAGATAGATTCACCGAGTGCACCGAGAAAAAATGAGAAGAGCTAGAAAGAAAAACTCTTTTTTGCACACTTTGTTCTCCTCGGTGGTCTCGGTGTGCTCGGTGGTAAAACAATAATGAATCGTGTTGCAATTAAGTTGAAAGAGCGGCGAGAGCTGAGTAAGGAGCGAGAGTGAGTTGTGAAGGTAGGAGAGGACCTGGCGAAAGGAAGTGTTGTTTTTCCCAAGGATCTTCTGTGTTGACGATGAGACGCCAGGATGCGGAAGGTAACGTGATGGAGGCGGGTTGATGGCTATTGTTGAAAGCGAGATAGAATGATGGATTGGTTTTGGTTTGAAAAGCGATGAAGCGAGAAGAGTAGTCCCAATTGGCGTGCAGAGGTTGATGGCCGTGCCAGAGAATATTTTCGTCGTTGAGATGGCGCGCGGAGTGGAGAAAGGGATATTTTTTGCGAAATGAGATGAGGTCTCGAACAAATTGGAAGAGGGGTTTTTGCTGTTCGAGTTTATCCCACAAAAACCAGTTGAGTTCATTGTCATGCACGTAGGCGTTGTTGTTTCCTTTGCGCGTGTGCCCATATTCGTCTCCCATGAGAATCATCGGGATTCCTTGCGAGAGGAGAAGGGCAAGCCAAAAGTTTCTCATTTGCCGCTCCCGAAGGGAAAGGATTGTGGGATCTGAAGAGGGCCCTTCTATGCCGCAGTTCCAGCTATCGTTTTGATTGGCTCCGTCTTGGTTGTATTCGCCGTTGGCCTCATTGTGTTTTCGTTGATAGGTCACAAGATCGCGCAGAGTGTATCCATCGTGGCAGGTGACAAAATTGATGCTGGAAGTGGGGGCTTTGTAGAGAAAATCAGATCCACATAGTGCGCTTGCAAAGAGGCCCACTTTTCCATTGGTTCCCTTGATGAAGCGTCGGATGATATCTCGATAGCGACCATTCCATTCAGACCAGGGGCCCCATTTGGGAAAAGCACCCAGTTGGTACAGGCCCGACGCATCCCAGCTTTCAGAGATGAGTTTAACAGAGGAGAGGAGGGGATCTTTTTGGATGGCTTCAAGAAGCGACGGGTGGCTCATTGGGTGGCCGTTGGGACCGCGCGTGAGGATGCTTGCGAGATCGAAGCGGAATCCATCGACTTGCATTTCAGTGGCCCAAAAGCGAAGACTATCGAGAATGAGTCGTAGGGTCACTGGGTGGTTTGCATTGATGGTATTCCCGCAGCCTGAATAGTCCTTATACTGGCCAGCTCGATCGATGAGGTAGTAGGTGGAATTATCGAGACCACGCCAGCAGAAAGTGGGTTCATCGAGTTTTCCTTCACCTGTATGGTTATAGACAACGTCCAAGATGACTTCGATTCCATTTTTGTGCAGTTCGCGGACGAGGGTACGGAATTCATCGAATGGGTTGGCCGAGGCATAGCTTCGTTTGGGAGCAAAAAATGAAACGGGGTTGTAGCCCCAATAGTTCATGAGAGAGGGATCGCGGTGATGGCATTCATCGAATTCGAAGATGGGCATTAATTCGATGGCGTTGATGCCGAGTTTTTTTAGGTAGGGGATTTTTTCAATGAGCCCGCGATAGGTTCCGGGACATTTGACTTTGCTGGAAGGGTGGGTTGTAAATCCCCTGACATGGAGCTCATAGATGACGAGATCTTCCTTTGGGAGATTAGGGCGGACAGCGCTTTGCCAATCAAATGGGGCCAAGGTTTGGAAGAGGGCTTGAAGTGGTCTAGAAGAGCCCCATTTGGAGGAGGTGTCTAGATGTCTTGCATAGGGGTCGATTAGGCGATGGTGAGGGGGTGTTTGGAGGGCATAGGCCGTATCTGGGGGGATGTTCTTGAGAGCGATGTGCCAGATTTCCCCTGTTTTATGAAGGGGGAAGGTGCAGTCGGGTTCCTCTTTTCCCGGGGAGAACAGGGCGATATGGACCTCTGGGACCTCATGGGCGTATAGGGCGAGATTCCACCCCCCATTCGAGGTTGATAGCCCTAGAGGAGAGGGGTTTCCAATGCTGGTTTCAAGCTTTTTAAACATCCTTACTCCCCTTAACCCCCCTTAAATAGTAAATAATTTTTTTAATCAATAACTAATGGTTGATTTTAAGGATCAGATAAAGTAAAATATTTAAGATTGATAAGGGTAAATTGACGTTCCGGGCGTTCTTTTTGCTTGCTTGCTTATGGAGCAAAGATTTATACCAGACGATACGCTTTTAAAGTTTTTCGAAAAGAAAGCTCTTTTCATACGATTGATAAAAATCATTAGGAGGAAACAATGTCCTTTGAGAATGCCAAGGCCAACCTGCGGGAATTTGGCAAGGAATTAAATTTAGAGGCTCTCGATTTTGACGAGAATAACACGTGTATTCTCGGTATCGACAATACCTTTTCGCTACATATCACTTACGAACCCAATTCAGATCGATTATATCTTTATTCTCCCATTCTCGATGGCCTTCCAAAAGACGATCGAATTCGTCTAAAGCTCTATGAGCGCCTATTGGAAGGTTCAATGCTGGGCGGTCAAATGGCCGGTGGTGGTATTGGAGTCGCTACAAAAGAAGAACTCATTTTGATGCATTGCGTCATCGACATGGGTTTAGGCGTGGATGCGGCAGCTCTTCGCAGATTCGCTCCTCTCTTCGTTGAAACGGTGGAAAAATGGCGCGCCATGGTGGCTAAGATTTGCGCAGGCGAAGACCCAGGCCCATTCCAATTCCCCACCCCTCCTCAAGGTCAAGCTCCCCAGCCATTCAGCAGTCCAAAACCGGGCGAGCGGTTCATTAAGATCTAAAGACAAGTCGGAGCGCGGATTCCCTTCTGCGCTCTCCTAACTATTTTCCTTACATTTTCGTGAACGTACCCGTGCCCGTGTGCGTGCCCGTTTTTTTAGAATCTTAGAGAAAGAGCAACGAGGATGGCCGGCTCTTTTTCTTGAACACTTTTTTGCACTTGTTTCACGCTAGACATGACGGTGGAGTGGTCCCGCTGGAAGGTTTTGCCAATGGCCTGAAAGGGCATCTTGAGGGATTCTCGACAGATGTACATGGCGATCTGGCGAGGAAGTGCGATTTCTTTTGTTTGGGACTTTCCTAGGAGATCTTCGGGCTTGATGCCAAAGTGGGTACTGAGTGCTTTTACGACTTTTTCTGGCGTGATGGCCCGCTCAGCTTCGGAGCGGAGTAGGTCTGCGAGGAGCTTTTCTGCAACGGATAGGGTGAGGGGTTCGTTGGGGTTCATGCGGAGAGCGAGGGCTTGGAGCGGAGCAACGGGGTCGCTGGGAAAACGGTGGATGAGAAAGGCAAAGAGTTCGGGAGTGAGGGACAGATTCCAGAGTTTTGCTTTGAGCTGGATGATGGTTTCTGAAGGAGCTTTTTCTAGCTTGAGGGTTACGCCCCATTCGAATCGAGAGATGAGGCGGGGTTCGATCTCTTCGATTTTAGAGGGGGGGAATTTGCTTGTGAGAACAATCTGCTTACCGGCAGTGTGAAGGGTGTTGAAGGTGTGGAAGAATTCTTCTTGGGTGGCGGCTCGGCCAGCAAGCCGATCGACGTCATCAACGAGAAGAACGTCGATGTCTCGGTAGACTTTTCTAAATTCTTGCATTTGCCCTTTTCGAATGGCTTGGACCACATGTTCTGTGAAGGTGTCGGCATTGACATAGAAGACTTTTTTTTTGGCTTTGATCAGCTCGAGGGCAGCGCCCATGAGGAGATGGGTTTTTCCAGAGCCTTTGGGTCCGAAGAGGAAGACCGGATTGAATGGACATTGGTTGGTGGTTGTCCATTCTTGGATGAGTTTCCAGGCGACTTCGTTATTTGGGTCTAGAGAGAAATCAGAGAGAGTGAGTGAAGGATCAATGGAGTCAGGATTGAGACGGACAGCAGATTGGCCGGGAGCGGGACCAGGTTCTTTTTTGGCGCCTTGGATGTGTAGATAGACTTTTACGGGACGGAAATTTTCATTGAAAAAGCCCCGTTTTAGACGGGGACGGATATATTCTTCAAACCAGCTAGCGATGAGCGGATCGGGCGCTTCGAGGTGGAGGTTAGCCGCATCGAAGCGGAGGATACGGATCGGTTTTAGCCAACGATTGACTACTTCGGAACCCAATTCTTGTTCGAGTCGAGACAAAAATTGTTCCCAGGCTTTCATGTAATGATCTTTTTCATCATGAATTTTTGTTGCGCAATCCCGAGTAGGGTGGAGAACATGAAGTAGATGTTGAGCCCGGAGGGAAATCCGTAAAACATGAAGGTGAAAAGAACCGCCATCATGATGCCCATCATTTTTTGTTGCTTTTGTGCGTCGGTGAGCTGCGATTCGTCTTTGGGCAGTTTTTGGCTCATCTTTCCTTGGATGTACATCACAAGACCCGTGAGAATAGGTAGCAGGTGGAGTTCATTGCCAACAAGCCAGATGGGCTGGCCCCAACTAAAGAGAACGTCGGGTGCGGCTAGGTCATCGATCCAACCGGGAATGAAGGGGGCGCCTCGGAGGGGGAAGCTCGATTTGAGCATGTAGAACATTCCGATCAGGAAAGGCATTTGGAGAAGCATGGGCAAGCAGCCACTAAAGGGGTTGACTCCTGCTTCTTTATACAAGCTCATGGTTTCAAGCTGCCCTTTGCGAGGATCCTTTTTATATTTTTCCTGGATCGCTTTTACGCGGGGACCAATTTCTTGCATTTTGACGGTAGAGCGGATCGACCAGTTGTTGAGGGGGTACATCATGGCCCGCAGGGCTATAGTGAGGAGAATGATGGATACAGCCCATGAACGGGTAATTAGGTAGAAGAGCTGCATGAGCAAGAAGAGGAATTTGGCAAAAGGCTGAGAGATGAAGGAGAACCAGCCTTGGATAGAAATGGCTAGGTTGTATTCGGGATTGTAGTGGTTGATTGGGTCTTCGTAGAGCTCATCGAGTTGTTTTAACAGCGCATCGTCATAGGGGCCTGCAAAAATGCGGAAGGACATAGTGCCACTGGAGAGGGGAAGCAAGGTTGCGTAGCCAGGGTAGCGGGCCGCCGGGTAAAGTTGGTGAGCCGAATCAATGAGGGTCAGGCGGGAGGGGACTTCGGTGCCATTGATCATTTCGGTTTTGTAACCTGTCCCGATCGAGGTGAGTGGATCCAAAATGAGTCCTAAAAATCCGTTGCAGTTGCTGATCCAATAGGGGCTTAAGTTGGGGTCTATCCGTGGCTTTTCATCGGGTAGTTTGATTTCATCGACTTCGGCCGCACCATTTTTTTTCTGTTGGTATTTGAGCTGCGGAGAATAGGAGCCACCGACGAGTTCCGCGTCGGGGACGCCTGAGGTGAGCCAAAGGCCGGTGGCATCGCCGTCGACTTGAATTTCTAGGTCGAAGCAATAGGGGCCGTTTCTCTCTTCGGGGATCGTGTAGGTCTTAGTGATACGGCGGCGGCCATCAGAAGCTTCGAAGCGGATCCGGTTGGGTCCAAAATCGGTCATCCTGTAACTGAGGTTGGCTGTGTTTGGGTCGTCGCTGACTATGTTAAGGGCGTAGTAGCGGGGGGAAGCGGAACTTTTTTGTGTGCCGTCCGCTGAAAAGATCGAGCGGCGGAGTAGGGGGTAGTAGCCGCCGAGAGAGCCTTCGTTTTGCTGGCCTCCGCTGGGGGTGGAATAGGGATGGAGTGGGAAGCGGGCGTTTTGGGGCGACTGGGCAAGCACTTGCCTGTCGATATCGATTTCTTTGACAATGCTCTTAGAGTCTTTGGATGTTTTTAAAGGGAGGTTGATTTCGGCAAGGCTTCCTCCTCGGCTCGAAAAAACGAGCTGCTGATAGGGGTTTTCGAGGACATAGAACGATTCATTCGTAGAGGGGCTTAAAGGGACTTCTGTCAGGGCTGCAGTGAGTTCTTTTTGTTCAAAAATTTTTTTTTGTTCGATTGGCTGGGTTTGGGTTGCGACCGTTTTTCCTCTCCAGATATCGAAGATGGCATGTATGCCGAAAAATGCCGTACTCACACAAACCAAAAACAAAATCGATCGCTTATCCATTGACACCCGTAGTTTTAGGAGATGGAGTTTAGCAAATTTTACTAAACCTGTCTATTCAATCTGGGTAATCATTTTCCAGGCACGGTCACCCGTACGAAGATGAAGGGATTCTTATTATTTTACCACCGAGCACACCGAGAGCACCGAGGAGAAATGGAGCCGCGTTTCAAGTTGTCCAAGATATTTATAAAATAAAGTTCCTTCTCGGTGCTCTCGGTGTGCTCGGGGGTTAAATTTTTTATTGTTCGCGGGCTTGGAGCTTGTTTTCCAAGGCGGTGAGGAATTGGGAGAAGGCCTCCGTTGCTCGAAGATTGTCGAGCCATTCGTCTTCTAGAAGCTCTTCAAGGGGAGGAAGGGCGCGAGCTGTGAGCGCTTTGTGGATGAAGCTCATCGATTCATGGGTCTGACCTAGGATAGAGTAGAGGCAGGCAAGGTGGTAGTAGGCAGTGGAGTTGCCCAAAGTTCCTGCACGAGAGATTTTTTGTTCGGCATCGAGATAAAGCTGGTCCATGAACTCAGTGTCGATGGTGTGGTGGGCTAAGTGGATGAGGCAAAGGCCCCATTCAAGCCAGAGGGTGTCATTTTCTTCGTCTTGGCGGGCTGCGAGGCGGAAGTAGTGGAGCGCCCGTTTGTAGAATTCGGAGTCGCCGCCGAGGTGGCTAATTTGTACGTAGCAGAGGGCGATGCGGAGGTGGATTTTTGGATAGTCGGGATCGATGAGGATGACATGAGAGAAGACTTCGATGGCGCGGAAAAGGTCTTTTTCTTCGCCTGTGTAATCGGCCATCCATTCGAGGGCGGCAGCGTATTCGAATAGCCATTCGGGATGGTGGAGAAGGGCTCCTCGGTGGTTTTGGACGAGCGATTCAAAGAGAGTGATCGCTTGTTCGAGGGAGGTTAGGTCATCGAGCGCTTCGCTGTAGTGGAGGTAGGAAGAGGCGGTGTCGTAGGTGAGGGAGGGGCAGGAGGGTTTTAGCTCCATCGCTTTCGATAGGAAACGGGCTGCCCGCTCGATCATCGGTTCTTCATCGGTCAGATCGGCGCAGTGTTTGTGTGCAAGACCGAGCGCATGCCAGAGTTCGGCGCTTGTTCGGTCGATGGAAAGGCCGTATTGGAGTTTTTCAACGGCCATGTCGTCGTATTCGGGATCTTCATAATAGCGGGCAAAGGCCATGAGGCAGATTCCATGGGCATACCAGAGGTCTGGATCATCGGGAAATTGCTCAGTGGCTTTGATGATTTTTTGCTCGGCTTCATTGATGAGATCGACCCGCCCTGTGAGAGCTCCGAGACAAGAGAGCGATTCAACCCATTGTGCAATGATCGTGTTGTCTTTGGGATCAAGAGAGGCTGCGCGGGCACATTTTTCCACGCTCAATAGGAGCGATTTAGCATTTTTGTTGAGACGGCCTGTTTCAGCGAGGAGTTGCGCCCAATCGAGCCATCCTTGCGCATTTTTGGGTGAAATGCGAGTCGCGCGAGAGTAGCAATCGGATGCTTTGGAGGCGTACCGCTCGTCCATTGTATTGAGGTAGAGTTGCGTGAATGCTTCTCCCAATGAGCAGAGCCCATCGAAATAGGTGGGCAGCGCAGTGATTGCTTTTTGTAAAATTTCAACGGCATGGAGCAGGTGGCGCTGGTCATTGATGAGGAGGCCGAGTTGTAGATAGGCATTTCCAAAGTCGTTCCAGAATTCTGAGGGAGGATTGGGTTGGCGGTCGAGGGAGTTTTGAAAAGCTTGGGTCGCTAAGTGAAGATCGAGCGCTTCTCCGGAGTGGATGGCCAATTCGGTCCAAACAATTCCGTAATCCCAGTAGAGTTCTGCCAATACTTCTTTGGGTTGTCCTTCAGCAATGCGGAGCGCTTTTTGGTATTTGCTCTGTGCCTCGAGATGGAAGTGGTGTTCTTCGTGAAATCGGCCGAGTTGAAGTAGGACGTTGCCCCAAGCGACCCACGCATCGAAGAAGTTGTGGTCGAGTTGGGTGGTGATTTTAAAATGCTTGCTGGCAAGTAGGAGCGCTTTTTCTTTTCCTTCTTCCGATCCATATTCAAAGAAGGCAAGACCCTGACGAAACCAAATCTGGGAGTTTTGGGGATCTAGTTGGGAGGCGGTTTCAAAGAGCGATAAGGCTCCAAGATTGCCTTGAAGAAGGGCTAATTCGCCTTGGCTCAAGGTTTGGATGGCCAATTCTTTTTTTTGGTCATCGGTCAAGTGGTCCCAAGCCTTGATTTCTTGCGCCTGAGCGCTCAAAGGAAATCTTCTAGGGAAGAACCGATGGAAGATGCGGCGGAGGGATAAAGTCTCAGGCATCGTTTATTACCGTCTATTTTATTTACGCGAAAGGAGCGGATTATAGAGAAGACCAAATTTTTTGGACAGCACTGCTCTGATCGTATTGTGGATAAGAATTTTAGAAGTCGAAAAATCAATTTTTTGAAAGGGTGTTTTTCAAAAAATTTGTTTACGAATGCATTTTATATAGGTCAAGGACAGGATAGGCAAGATCGACGAAACGTCGGCAGGATAGGCAGGATAAAATTTTAAATCTTGTTTTCATCCTGTTCATCCTGCCGGCAAAGCCGATCCTGTTTATCCTGTTCTTTTTTACGTGCAGATATACTGCTCCCGCCCAAAAAGTGTGAATCTGCCGGCGTCGGATAGCCACTGAATTTGAGACCCGTCTGCATCGCTAAACTTTTCAAGTTTAGCTGTTTCGACGACGGCTTCGCCTGGCTCAAATTCAGGGCACCTCCTTGGCATTTTTCACTCTTTCTGAACGGTCGCAGTATAGTTCTTGTTTGGAAATGAATAGGGCGATGGGGATTTTGTATTTGGGAAGACGGTCGGCTAGGAAGGCGCGCATGGTGTTGAGGTCGAAGTGGGGATCGAGGGTTTGTAGGTAGGCGATCGGTCTTGCGCCATATTCTAGGTCTGGTTTGGGGACGACGAGAGCTTGTAATACGGCTGGGTGGGAACAGAGTTCCTGTTCGATTTCTTCTGGCTGGATATTTTCGCCCCCAGAGATGAACTGATTGTCTTTTCTGCCGATGATGGCGTATCCAAGTTGGGGATCAAAGCGCCCAATGTCTTTTGTGGGAAACCAATCAGTGGTCGGTGGTTCGTTGGCATAGCCTTGGAAAAGACAGGGGCCTCGCACGTAGATTTCTCCATCGGAGGCGAGTTTGATTTCCCGATTTTTTAGAGGGAAGCCGAGGAAGGGGAGAGGGGGTTTGTGTTGAGCTAATACAGTGGAGCTCATTTCGGTGAGGCCATAGGTGGCGATAATGGGTAGCTGGGGCGGGGTATGGTAAATGGGTGCGCCACCCACGAGAATGGCTTGGAGATTTTTGTAGAGAGGCCAAGCGCGGTAGAGTTGTGTGGGCACGTAGGAGAGGTGGGTGATGTGGGGAGTGCGGGGATCATGGGTGATCGAAGCTCTTGCAAGGAGGCATCGAAAGAGGATGGCGAGGCCGCCTACGTGATGGAGGGGAAGCGAGAGGAGCCAGCAGTGGTTGGCATTGAGTTGCAGCAGCTCATTGACCCCTTGCGCATTGGTCAGGAAATTTTGGAGGGTGAAGCAGGCTATTTTGGGTTTGGCGGTGGTTCCCGAGGTAAGGAGAGCAATGGGAGAGGAGGGATTGATGGAGGGAATATTGGGAATGCACGGATTGACCGGAAAAAAAGGGATTCCTCTCCGAATGGCGGCAAAGAGATGGGCCAGAAATTCGGGACCGGTGGGCAAGCGGCAAGGAGTTTGGATTGGTGTGGTTCGATCGGCCAGGGCGTCGAGTTCAGAATAGGTGAGGCCGCAAATGGTTTGGCTCGGCGCTTCGCGAGCCGCTTCTTTTAAGGGGCAGATGCAATCAGGCATAGAGAGGGGTGGTCAAGGCGAAGAGGAAAGGAGCTATCCCATTGGAATCGGCCGTTTGCAATGCGCGGTGGGGGATGGAGGAGATCTTCAGCTAAATGGCTGTAGGTATCGAGGCCATGGAATTGGGTGGGATTATATTGCTTGGCTAAGCGGGCGAGATGAAGAAGGCCCACGCCGCTTTCATAAGCGGAGGAAAAGATCAATTCGACCCCTTCGGGAGCAGTGGGGATGTGGCCGAGAATGGTTGGCTTGATGACAAGCGCTTTGAGGGTCGGAATGTCCCAGTAGGGGAAAGAGAGGAGCGATTCGTCGATGGCGATGGGGAATTGGGTCAATGAGGAGAAGGATAATAGGTCTGAAAAGTGGGCGGTTGGCTCTTCTAAGTAGGCGAATCGATCGGGGGAAAAGCGGGAGGAGAGGGTGAGCAGCTGATCTAGGGTCCAACGGCGATTGAAATCGAGTCGGATCTCAACCTGTTTGGGGATGGATTCGATGGAGGCGATCGCCTCTTCCACGGAGAGGGAACCGAGTTTTAGTTTAATGGAGCGAAATCCTTCTCGATGGTGGTTGAGGGCATTGATGGGAAGGTCGATGGAAGTGGGGAATGGTTGTAAGGCGCAGGAAAGAGCAAAGCGGACTGATGGTAGGATGGGTTCGATATGGGGAAAGGAGGAGAGAAGTCGAATGGCTTCTTGTTCTGCTTCTACAAGTGTTTCTTTGCTGTAGCCAGAAAGAGGCGCAATGTCGCCAAATCCTTCGCCGATTTGTAGGATGAGGCCTTCTCGGAGAGAGCCATTTTTCAGAGGGAGCTGGTAGCGAAAGAGTCGTTTCAACGGCATAGGAACAGAACGGTGTAAATGAGTAGGAGAAGGGCTGTTTGCGGCAAGAGCGGAATGGCTTCTTGTGGGGTCTGAAAGGAAAAGGCCCTCCGAATCGGTGGGATGGAGAGGGGAAGAGCGAGGAGCGGGAGATAGATTTGGTAAAAGACAGGGATTAGAAAGGCAAATAGGATTAGCGAGGTGTATTCGATTGAGCCGAAGAGGCGCCCAAATCGGACGACGAGGGTGTTTTTACCTGCGATCCGATCCGATTGTTGATCTCGTAGGTTGTTTGCGACGAGGATCGCCGTGGATAAGAGTCCCGGCGAGAGGCTGAGGAAAATGGATTGGAGATTGACAGAGTGGCCTTGGACGTAGTAGGTGCCGAGGACGGCTACGGGTCCAAAGTAGGCGAGCACGAGCAATTCGCCAAATCCGAGGTAACCAAGTGGCTTAGGACCGCCTGTGTAGAGGATCCCAAATGCGATGGAGGAAAAAACAAAGAGCAGCGACCAGGCGCCACATTTGGCGACGAGGGGAATGCTGATTAGGAATGCGGCGGCGAAGAGAGCAAAAAAGAGGAGCCGCATCTCAGAGGGATCGATCCAACCGCTTGCAACGGCGCGGGCAGGCCCTTTTCTCTCTTTGTGGTCTGCTCCATTGATGTAGTCGAAGTAGTCGTTGGCAAAGTTGGTGCCAATCTGAATGAAGAGAGAAAAGAAGACGGAACAGAGGAGAAGGAGCTCATCTAAAGGGCCTTGGCGCAGGCTCAGAGACATCCCGATGAGAACGGGGCAAATGCTCGCAACCCATGTTTTTGGCCGAGAGGCCAAAAGAATGGATTTAAGCGCGCTTGGGGAATCGGGCATAGTTGGGTTTCCGTTTTTCGTTGAATGCATTTCTCCCTTCCTGTCCCTCTTCGGTCATGTAAAAGAGCATGGTTGCGTTCCCCGCCAGTTCTTGTAGTCCAGCTTGTCCATCGCAGTCGGCATTAAAGGCTGCCTTGAGACACCGGATTGCAATGGGCGAATGTTGTAAAATTTCGTGGCACCACTGGATAGTTGTCTCTTCGAGTTTTTCGTAAGGGACGACGCAGTTGACAAGGCCCATGGCGAGAGCCTCTTGTGCGTTGTACTGGCGGCAGAGATACCACAGCTCGCGCGCTTTTTTTTGTCCGACGATGCGGGCGAGATAGCTAGAGCCGAAGCCGCCATCAAAGGAGCCCACTTTAGGGCCGGTTTGACCAAAGATCGCATTGTCTGCTGCGATGGTTAAGTCGCAGAGGACATGGAGCACGTGTCCTCCTCCAATGGCATAGCCAGCGACCATCGCGATGATCGGTTTGGGGCTTGTGCGCATCATCCGTTGGAAGTCGAGGACATTGAGTCGATGCACTCCCTGGTGATCGGCATAGCCGGCATCGCCCCGAATTTTCTGGTCTCCTCCGGAGCAAAAAGCCTCTTTTCCCTCGCCCGTTAAAATCACGACGCCGATCGTCGGATCATTGCGCGCATGGTTGAGCGCGTGAATCATTTCATCGACGGTTTCTGGCCGAAATGCATTGCGTACGTGGGGACGGTTGATGGTGATTTTAGCAATCCCATCCCCTATGTGGTACTTGATATCGGTGTATTTTCCTGCAGGTGTCCAGTTCATAGAGAGAGTCCCTTCAATAGTTCGTTTGCGACGGCGGTTGGATTTTCTAAGTGGGCGGCGTGTCCCGCATTGGGAATGATGATCGGATTTTTGCCCGCATAATGGCGTTGGTAGATCTCATCGTACTCTCCGACTAAAAGAGAGGCAGAGGTAGAGGAAAAATCAGGCTGATGGCCTAGGCTGAAGGCGTACACGGCCTCTGCTAGCGCCGCTCGATCTTGTTTTTTCCTCATCGACACGATATCCATTTTAGAAACGAGAGTCCTAAAAAGGGGTTGATCGTACCACTGTTTTAGGAACTCGTCAACAGATGTTTCAAGAATTCTTTTAGCGAGTAGAACATCCTGTTGAAGCCGCTCTTTACGTGCAGATTCATTGGGAAGTCCCAGGTGGGTTGAAAGGAGCGTGAGCGATGCAATTTTTTCTGGATGGGCGCGCGCAAATTGGAGCGCTAGGCGTCCTCCCATAGAATAGCCGACTAAATGGAAGGGGGGAAGATGCGAGGTGGCTGCATAAAGCAGTTCATTGAAATGGGGCGTAAAGGGGGCGGTTCCGTGGCCCGGGAGATCGAGGGCCAAAGAGGGGAGGCGAAGTTCTTCGATCACTGGCTGCCAGTCGGCCGATGTGCCTAAGAATCCATGGAGAAAGACGTGCACAATTCCTTGAGTTTTTGGTGCTGCGAATAGTTTTGTTTACGGCAAGTGGTTAGTTCGATGAGGCAGCTCTCATTGGGTATCGATAGGTCAGTTACATAGGGGAGACCAAATAGTTTTGCGGCGTGTTCGAATGTGTGATTGTGTTGGAAAGCGAAGAGTTCTTCGAATTGGGGATCTTTTGCAATCGTAAGATGGGAAAACATCCCCCCTCCACCATTATTGGATACGATGAGGGCAATCGGATATTTCGATTGTTTGACAAGGGCCAAAGAATTGAGATCGTGTAGAGTGGTGAGATCTCCTAAAAAAGCGAGGACAGGAGATTGGAGTCCTTCAGCAAGCCCCACGACGGTGGCGATGTTTCCATCGATACCAGAAACGCCCCGATTGGCATAAAATCCGCGGCATTCACGGGGAAATAAGAACCAGTCGGCCTCCCGAATCGGCATGCCATTTCCGAGATAGATCGCCGTATCCTTTAAAGGGAGTTTCGAAAGGGCCTGCATGAGGGCAGTCTCAGTCCCTTCTACGATGTTCGATTCAAGCTGTTTTTGGATCAGAGCATCTAGCAATTTCCATCGGGGCAACCAATGGGTATCGGGTGGCGCTTGGAAGAGGGCACACGCTTCCGGTATCTCTGAGACAATGCGTCTTTTCAGCAGGTGGACAAAATCAAACCAGGTGGGATAGGGAGAGATGTGGATGTATTCGAGAGATGGTATTTTCACAAGCCATTCGACGAGCCGTTTGGAGGTGAGCCTTTCGCCAAAATGGAGGACACACTCCGGGAGGGGCATTGCGGGGTTTAGATAGAGCCAATCGGAATGGCGAACCTGCTCTTCGGTCGGATGGACTCTCGCAGAAGAGAGGAGATCGGCCATGACGGGCCATTGCATTCGTTTAGCCAAATGCAAAATGGGGGCGAGATCGGAGGGTTTAGGGAGTTTACCGATTAATATGAGCCCCTTGGATGGGAGCGTCATGTTTCCGTTGGCAATGATTCGTCCCTGCTCAATGTGGATAGGGTGGCCCGGAGAGGTTTGCTTGGGGGGATACAACGGCTCTCGGAGAGGGCAGTTGAATTGAATGGGGCCAGGATGGGGGGAGAGAGAGCGGTAGACACCGTGGGCGGCTTTCGAGCGGACCGATGATTCGCTCATCGATTCATCGAGAGCGAATTGCCATCTGACAAAGTTGGAAAAGATTTTGATTTGATCTGTTGTCTGGTTTGCTCCGGAGTCCAATAGTTCCGGCGGTCGGTCGGCTGTGAGTAGGATGAGAGGGACCGAGGCGTGGTGCGCCTCCATGACAGCGGGCAGCAGATTTCCGACCGCCGTGCCCGAGGTCACGATCACGGCGGAAGGTTTTCCTGTGGCCATTGCGCAGCCAAGGGCATAAAAACCAAGCGCCCGTTCATCGAAGTGGCGATGAAGTCGGATGAGGAGTGAGCGGGCAGCGGCAATGGCAAGGGGAGAGCTACGTGAGCCAGAGGCGAGAAAAAAGTCGGTCACTCCCTGCTGTGCGAGTTGGTCGATTAGGGGCCACATACAAATAGATCCGTGTAGAGTGAAAATTTAGCTTCTAGCTCTTCCCATTCTTGACTCCAATCGGAGCCTTGAACGATCCCAGTCCCCACATAAATTCTGGCTTCGTTCCCTCTGATTAAACAGGAACGGATGGCTACATGGCAATCGATTTCATCTGGAGTTTCCCAGCCGATGATTCCTCCGTAAAAACCTCTTTGGAATGGTTCATTCGCTTCAATCCAATGCAGGGCCATTTCTTTCGGTGTACCGCAAAGAGCTGGGGTGGGGTGAAGCGCCTGGAGAAGTTGGTCGTGAGTCGTGGTTGGGAATACACGGTTTTTACTCTGACTAAACAGATGAACGACCGTGCTTGTGGAATGCACTTGCATCGGCGAAAAAAGAGTCGGCGACATACAAAATGGATCTAGAGCATTTTGGATGTGTTGTTGAACGAATTGGTGTTCGCGTCTTTCTTTTTCTGAATTGATGAGATCTTGCTTTGCAGTCGGCCCCTTTTTGCGAGTTCCTGCGAGAGATTCAACGGTGATCTGATCTGTTTTTCTGTGGAATAGCCGTTCAGGCGTGGCACCCAAAAAAGCGGTCGTTGCATCGATTTGAACACAATAGAGAGAGGCTCCTGTTGCTTTTTTCTCAAGCGCTGCTAGGAGGCGAAATGGATCGGGAGACTCGGTCAAATAAAGTCTGGTTTCCCGCGCCAAAACGACCTTCTTAAGTGCTTTATAATCAAGAGTTTCTGTAATAATTTGGCTCCACCCAGTCCGATCAGGCAGATCCGTTCGCTCTCTATAGGTAAGCGGCTCCGAAGGGGGTGGAAGGGCAGATAGCAGCTCATCTGGATGGAGAACTTCTCCTTGAGAGAAAGGGCGGAAGAAAAATTGAGCTCCTTTTGGCGGGGCCACGTTGTCTTTAGACCGCCAAAAGAATTTCACCTTTTTTCACCTACATAGAGTGTCACTGCACCGAAATTCATGGGATGGCGCTGCAGAGATTCAAATCCAGCCGAATGCATCAAAGCGAGAAAATCTTTACCGCTCGGGAACGTTTCAATCGTGGAATTGAGGTATTGGTAAGCCCCTTTATTTTTGGAGAACAATCCGCCTAGAAAAGGAAGGACATGGCGCAGATAAAATAGGAAAAAAGGGCGGATGATGACTGGCGGAATCGAAAATTCTAAAATCAGAGCCTTGCCGCCCGGTTTGAGGACTCTTTTGATTTCTTGGAGCGATAACAGAGGGTTTTCTACATTTCGAATGCCGAATGAAAAAGTGATCGCATCGAATTGATTTGGGCTGAAAGAGAGCTTTTGGGCATCACCTCGGAGCAATTCAACAAAGGGTTGGGTAAATTTCTTCCGTCCTAGTTCCAACATCTTTTCTGATAAATCGATTCCTATCAGTCGTTGGATGGAAAAACCAGACTTGAGAATGGCCGTTAGTTGGTCTCCTGTCCCTGTGGCCAGATCTAATACTTCCAAGTGGGGACGCAAGGGCAAATAGCTGGCTGCTTTTCTTCTCCATCGTTGATCTTGCCCGAGTGATAAAATCCGATTGACCCGATCATAAGTAGAAGAGATTTGGTCAAACATTTTCCAGCTATCAGACTTGGACAGCATAAGCTCTCCTTTTTTCCCAAGATCCGTAGGCAGCAAGAAGAGCAAATGGTAGAAAGAACATCAATCGGCCCTGCTGAAATAAAATGGGGTAGAAATCGCACCCTCCAATGAAGAGAAAGGAGATGAAAATAGCCAATAGAGAGGCTCCATAAGGTGAAGAAGAAGCGCGGAGAAAGGCGCGAAATAATAGAGCCAAAAAAGTGAGAAAAAGGAGAAGCGATACGATTCCCGATTCAGCACAAATCAGCAAATAGATATTGTGCACAGCGCCCAAGACTCCATAGGGGTTATTTTCGGGCGTTAAATAGTCAGAAAGGCGGTAGGTAAATAAATTGTAACCGACTCCAGAGATCGGGTGATCTTTGATCATTTTGAATGACAGATTTTGGTAGAAGAGGCGATACGCGTCGGATTGTCGCGCGAAATAATTGTAATTGAGTATGCCGCCCCGGTTAAGGAGTTGCTCATGAAATAAAAATCCGATCACAGAAGCAGAAGAAGCGACCCATATGGATAGTGACAGAAATGGGGTAGGAAGGGAGCTTTTTTTTCGGACATAGATCCAAACCAAACAACCAAGTACGAATGAAAAGATGGCCGCTCGTGAAAAGGTGAGCGTCATCGCAAAAAGAAATAGTGAGATGAGGGCGCCATAGACATGCCTTTTCCATTTTTCGGCCTGTGCGTAGAAGCTGAAAGACAAAAGGGATGCCAAGGTTAAAAATCCGCCTAACACATTGGGATGGGGAAAGGTGCCCATCACTCTAGCGACGAATTTCGTATTGAATGAAAGTCCTTGCCACCGATCGAAAGTCCAACGAACGCCATCTTGAACTAAAATAAAACAGAAGTTTTGAATATCGCTGAAATCGGGCTCGCCCAATTTCTTTAAACCGATCGGCGCTTGGTAGAAATATTGGGCGATTGCGATGACCGATTGGATGGTAGCCATGATAATGATCGACTTCAAGACAATCTTCGCCACTTTTGTCCGCTCTTCTCCCTCCATGGAGGCAATCGTTCCAAAAATCAATCCTGCGCAAATCAGTTGCAAGAGCCTCGAGTAGGCGACCGGGTAGTTATATAAAGGCGAAGCGTAGATCGAAAGGCCGCAACCCACGATGAACAGCCAGAAAATAGCCAATCCCTTTTCCCACAGTAATTTTCTGAGCGGGACCCGCACCCCGAAAGCGGCCACAAGAAAAAGTAAAATGGCAAAGCAATCAGACGGATAGTAGTAGAGTCGTTTTCCGAACCAGTCTGGCAACTGCAACCCTTCTGGAATCAGGGTCAGAGAGAAAAAGCGGAATGCTTTATCGTATCGATGCTCAATCGGAATGGCAAAAGCAATCAGTCCAATCAGGAACCGAACCAAAGTATGCCAAGCATTTTTCATCATGGGTCAGTCTACTTTATAATAAGAAAAATAGCAAAGAGACTTTGGATGCTGGGGACGTGCCCGATTTTTTTAGATGAGCAGAATACTGACGCCCCAGGCGATGAGGAAATAGATGGACATGGAGAGGAAGTCATTAAAGGCGGTGACGATGGGACCTGCGGAGATAGCAGGATCGACGCCGATGCGAGCAAAGAAGAGGGGAGAGAATACGCCGAGGAGAGTGCCTGCGGTGCAGCCACCGATGAGACCAATGCTGACAATACAAGAGAGTGCGGCGGGGGAGGTGGTGGGAGCAATTGATCCACTAATCACTAGGTCAAGGGCGTAGATTGCAAGACCGCAGCCAACGCCGAAGATGGAACCTGTGAAAAGACCGCTGAGGAGTTCTTTGGAAATGGTCTCTTTTCGAGAACCGAGGGAAAGTCCTCCCATGGCCATGATGCGGACCAAGACAGTGCTGCATTGAAGGCCAATGTTGCCCGACATGCCCGTAATGAGGGGGACGAAGAATAGGGCGAAAGTGAGCATGCCCCCTTCATGTTTTTGGAAAGAGGACATGACGCCTACATTGATGAGACCAGCGAGGAGAGTGACTACGAGCCAAGGAGCGCGGGTGAGAAAACGTTTCATGATTGAATCGTGGGAGGTGAACTTTTCGTTCGTACCAGCCATGCGGGCGATCATTTCGTCGGTCAAATCTTCCATCGCCTCGACGACGTCTTCGTGGGCGATCACGCCAACGAGATAGTTGTCGATGTCGACGACGGGAAGGGACGAGATTTTATACCGTTCGACGATGTCGATCACCTCTTCTCGGGTCGCTTCGGGGGTGATCTTGTGGAGGACGGGTCGCATCACCTGACGAAGGGGGGTGTTTGGCGGGTTGATCATCATATTTCGAGCCGGGACGAAGCCTTGCAGTTCGCCGGCATGATTTAGGATGAAAATCCCTTTCGTGAAATCGATGCGAGGATTGTCGCGGATATAGGCGGCGGCCTCGCCGATGGTCATGTCCATCGTGAAGGCAAAGAACTCGGAGGTCATGAGGCGGCCAGCGCTCTTCCGGTCGTGCTTTTTGAGCTCCTTGATCCGGGTGGCTTTTTTCGAGTCGATCAATTCCATCAACCGGCGGAAGCGTCGCTCTGGCATGTCTTCGATTAGCCAGACCGCTTCGTCGGTCGGGACCCGTTCAAATATCTTTTTTAATTCGATGTCATCGAGCTGACGGAAGAGGGTGAGGCGAGTGTCGCTATCGGTGTTGACGATGAACTTGATCTTGGCTTCCCGATTTGGGAGATTTTCATAGAGAACAGGTCGAACATTTGGGGGAAGATGAGAGGCCGCATAGGCAAGGTCGATGGGGGAATGTTCGCAGGCAATTTTGGCAATGTCATGGAGACGTACTTTAGAGGTTTGCTTATGAAACGCCTTTTCAAGTTTTTCTTTTAACAAATCGTCAATACGGCCCGTCTGCGACTCCAGAAGGTGTCCGCTTTGGGGGATTTTTTCATCTGTTTCTTCGTGCGTATGAATTTCCATGTAGGAGAAGCCAAAAATAAGGGCGATTTGCACGGAATTATAGGATCATTTTGAGCTTTAGGGCAAGTAAATAAGGTCTGGAAAATAAAGAGTTGGAGTTGATAGACTGAATCGAATTAACCAACGTAAAAAAGATGTTTGACCCGAAAAAGCTCCGAAATATCGCGATCATTGCCCACATTGACCATGGAAAGACCACTCTTCTAGACAGCCTCCTGAAGCAGTCCAATATTTTTCGAGATAATGAAAAGATCCCTGAACGGGTGATGGATAGCTTCGACCAAGAGCGAGAACGGGGAATCACCATCTTTGCCAAACACACCTGCGTCTATTATAAAGACTTTAAGATCAACATCATAGATACACCTGGCCACGCCGATTTTTCCGGCGAGGTGGAAAGGGTATTGGGAATGGTGAACTCTGTTCTGCTTCTCGTCGATGCCCAAGAGGGGCCGATGCCGCAGACCCGGTTTGTTCTCTCCCAAGCGCTCAAAATGGGACTGAGACCCATCGTCGTCCTAAATAAGATCGACCGGCCCCATGCCGATCCAGATCGCGTTCTCGATGAGACATTCGGCTTGTTTCTTGAACTAGGAGCCAATGACGAGCAGCTAGACTTTTCCTACATCTACGCATCCGGGTTCAATGGGTATGCCATTGCAAAAATTGGCGATGAACCCAAAGATTTAGCCCCCCTCTTCGAACTGATTCTAAAGGCAGTGCCCCCTCCTCCGGGCAATTTGACCCTCCCTTTCCTCATGCAAGCGGCGACGCTAGCCTATGACGATTACACAGGCCGACAGGCGACCGGTCGCATTTTAGAAGGGAAAATTTCCAAAGGGGACTCCCTCGTTCGCGTCGACCGGAATGGAAACCACACCTCCCACCGAGTGACCAAGCTCGAGGGGCATTTTGGTCTTAAAAAGATTGAAATCGAAGACTCTGGCGCGGGAGACATCGTCTCCATTTCTGGAATTCCCGAAGTAGACATTGGCGACACCCTGTGCGCACCCGATAAAATCGTTCAGCTTCCTCCGATCACCCTCGCCGAGCCAACTGTGTCGATCGAGATCGTTGTAAATACGAGCCCATTTGTAGGAAAAGACGGCAAGCACGTCACGATGAATAAGCTTCGCGACCGCCTCATGAGAGAAAAACGGGCAAATATTTCGTTAAAAATCGAAGAGATTCCTGGGCGAGACGACGCAATCCGCGTCTGCGGCCGAGGCGAGCTCCATTTGGCTGTCCTAATCGAGACGATGCGCCGTGAGGGGTATGAAATGGCCCTTTCCAAGCCGCGTGTCATCACCAAAGAGGTCGATGGCGTGATCATGGAGCCGTTAGAGCGGGTCCATATCGAAGTGCCCGAACAATATTCGGGAACGGTCATCGACGATCTTTCCCGTCGCAAAGGCGAAATGCGCTCGCTCAGCACCTCTGAGCACGGCCTCACCACCATGATGTTCCTCGTTCCGACTCGTGGCCTCATGGGCTACCGGAACGATTTCCTCACCCGCACCTCAGGCCTTGGTGTACTCACCTCGATCTTCGAGTCGTTTGCTCCTTGGAAAGGGGACATTATTGGCCGCCTTCGGGGCGTTCTCATTTCCAATAGCCCTGGCAAAGCCAACGGCTATGCTCTCTTCAACCTGCAAGATCGAGGCTCGCTCTTCGTCAAACCAGGGGACGATGTCTACGAGGGGATGGTTGTGGGGGAACATGCGCGCGATAACGATCTCATCGTGAATGCAACGAAAGCCAAGCAGCTCACCAACGTTCGAGCAGCTGGAAGCGATGAAAACATCATCTTAACGCCTCCCCGCAAATTCACGCTCGAGCAAGCCATCGACTACATTGCCGATGACGAATTCGTTGAAGTGACGCCCAATTGCATCCGCCTACGCAAGATCTATCTCACCGAGAACGACAGGAAGAGAAAGGGATAGAAAAGTAACAGGATCCGCTTCGCGGGAGGATCAGGCAGGATAAGCAGGGTGATTATTTTTATCCTGTACATCCTGCCGACGTTTCGTCGATCCTGCTTATCCTGTCCCTTTCTTTTTGACCCCAACTTTCTTCTGGAAGCTTATCAAAAAAATAGTTGAATTCCGCTGAACTTTTCCTTTGAATTTTAGCTCAAAATCGACTATATTCTGATGTTAGGTATTTGCCTTTGGAGAGCATGGTTCGAACGCCAAAAAACTTCGATGGAACGGCCCCAACTGGAAAAAGTTTGGCCAGTTTGTTGAACGAATTAAAGAAGGAAATTGGCGCGAAAACGGGCTTTCAAGGCGAAGAAATTTTCGCCTTTTGGCCAGAAGCCATTGGAGAAAAAATGGCCCCTTTCACGGAACCTGTCTCGTATATCGATGGGGTCTTGACGGTGAAGGTAAAAAGTGCGACTCTGTATGGATTACTGTGCCAACATGAAAGGCCTCGCCTGTTGAAAAGGCTTCAAGAGAAATTTTCGGTGCGGAGTTTGGTATTTCGGATCGGATAAGGGAAAAAAGGCATGACGACAATGGATAAAGGAAAAGAGTACGATGCAAGTTCGATCACCGTCTTGGAAGGACTCCAGGCGGTTCGTGAGCGTCCCGGGATGTACATCGGGGATACGCACACAGGTGGGTTGCATCAGCTAGTCTACGAAGTTGTCGATAACTGCATCGACGAGGCAATGGCCGGCTATTGCAGCCAGATCCTCGTCACTCTGCACCCAGATGGCGGCTGTACCGTTGAGGATGATGGCCGAGGCATTCCGGTCGAAAAGCATGAGAAAGAGTCGATAAAACAGGGGCGAGAGGTAACCGCTCTTGAAGTGGTGATGACGATTCTCCACGCCGGCGGTAAGTTCGATAAGAGCACCTATAAGGTGTCGGGCGGTCTGCACGGGGTCGGCGTCTCTTGCGTAAACGCTTTGTCCAAGAAGCTGGTCGCTACGGTGTGCAAAAATGGCCACGTGTATGAGATGACGTTCGAGCGGGGCAAACCGATGGGGCCGCTGAAAAAGCTAGGCACCACGACCAAGCGGGGAACCAAGGTCTCCTTCTGGTCTGATGATACGATTTTCTCCGTCACCTCATTCGATTACGATATTTTACTGAAAAGACTTCGAGAGCTCGCCTTTTTGAACCGGGGCGTGACGATTTTGTTCCAAGATGAACGGGATCCGAACCGCGAACCGGTTCGGTTTAATTATTCGGGCGGGATCTCCTCATTTGTGAGCTATTTGAATGAAGGAAAAATCCCTTTGTTCCCAAAACCGATCTACATCCATGCCGTGAAAGAAGGGCATGATGGTCCGGTCGAGCTTGAAGTGGCGATGCAGTGGAACGATACTTATACTGAATCGATTTTCACCTATGTCAACAACATCTCGACTCGCCAAGGCGGTACCCATTTAACCGGTTTTTCAACTGCGTTGACGAGGGTGTTGAATAACTACATCAAAAATCATGCGTTGCTGAAGAAAGAAAACTTTTCGGTCAGTGGCGACGACATGCGCGAGGGGCTAACAGCGGTCATTTCGTGCAAAGTTCCCAATCCGCAGTTTGAAGGGCAGACTAAGCAAAAGCTCGGCAATAGTGAGGTGGCGGGGATTGTCCAAACGATTGTGGGCGAAGAGTTGACCACCTATCTGGATGAAAATCCCGCGATTGCGAAGCTCATTGCCGAAAAATCGATCATCGCGGCCCAGGCGCGCGAAGCGGCCAAGAAGGCGCGTGAACTAACACTGCGCAAAACGGCGCTTGATTCGGCTAGACTGCCGGGTAAGCTGACCGATTGCCAAGAGCGGGATCCAGCTCTCTGCGAGATCTATATCGTTGAGGGAGATTCGGCCGGTGGATCGGCCAAATCGGGACGGGACCGGAGATTCCAGGCGATCTTGCCCATTCGCGGTAAGATTTTGAACGTGGAAAAAGCCCGTTTGCAAAAGATTTTACAAAACCAAGAGGTGGGGTCCATGGTGGCTGCTCTGGGTTGTGGAATCGGAGCCGATAATTTTAACTTGGCCAAACTTCGGTATCATAAAATCATCATCATGACGGACGCCGACGTGGACGGTTCTCACATCCGCACTCTATTGCTCACATTCTTCTACCGCCACATGCCTGCGTTGATCGAAAACAACTTCATCTATATCGCAAGACCTCCACTCTTTAAGGTAACCCGCAAAAAAACGAGCCAGTACATCCATTCGGAAAAAGAGATGGATGAATACCTGCTTCGGCTCGGCTTGAGCGATATTTTGGTGAGAAAATCGGGCGCAAAAAATTCGCTCGACAAAGACCGGACCGAAAAATTGATGGAATTGATTTTAGAGGTCGAGACGTTCATTGGCTCGATTGAGCGAAAAGGGGTTCCTTTCCGCGAGTTCGTGGGAGCTAAGTCGCCACAAGGGCTCTGGCCACAATACCAAATCGCCATCGGCGACAAGTACCAGTTCGTCTACTCAGAAGAAGAGCTCATGGATCGGAAAAAAGAGAATGAAGCTCTCCAGCGTCAAACGCATGAAGAGACGCTCGCTTCAATCCCGGCCGAAGAGATCACCGAAGAGATGCGCCAGTTTACCCCGAAAGCGCTCGCTTTCGTCGACCTATTCGATCCAAATCGGCTCCGTTCCCTGCAAGAAAAACTGGAGAGTTTCCACATCCGGCTTGAGCAGTATTTAGTGGTCGAAGGGCTGTTATACGATCTTCTCGAAGAGGGGGATAAATCGACTTCCTACCAGACGATGCGTGAACTGATCGATGCGGTGCGCATCAATGGTCGTAAAGGGATCGAAATACAGCGCTACAAAGGTCTTGGTGAAATGAACGCCGACCAGTTGTGGGAGACAACGATGAACCCCGTCACTCGCACGTTGGTCAAGGTGACGCTACCCGATGCGATCGGGGCCGACCGGATGTTCTGCATGTTAATGGGCGAAGAGGTGGAACCTCGACGCGCATTCATTGAACAACACGCTCTATCCGTCAAAAACTTAGATATTTAAAGGCAAAGCATGTCGTACACGAAAGATGAAGTGATCGTTCCGCGCAATGTCGAAGAGGAGATGAAGGAGAGTTACCTTCGCTACTCGATGTCGGTCATTATTTCGCGCGCTCTTCCGGATGTTCGGGACGGATTGAAGCCGTCGCAGAGGCGAATTCTGTATGCGATGCGGCAGCTGAACTTATCTCCTGGCGGCAAGCACCGTAAATGTGCCAAGATCTCCGGGGACACCTCGGGCGACTACCACCCGCACGGTGAATCGGTGATCTACCCAACCCTCGTCCGCTTAGCGCAAGATTGGGTCATGCGCTACACTCTCATCAATGGACAGGGGAACTTTGGCTCGATCGACGGCGACCCACCAGCTGCGATGCGATACACTGAGGCTCGCCTTACTTCGGCTGCCATGGCTCTCATGGAAGATCTCGATAAAGACACCGTTGAGACGGTTCCGAACTATGATGAAACAAAGACAGAGCCCACTGTTTTTCCTGCGAAATTTCCAAACCTGCTCGCGAACGGATCATCCGGAATCGCGGTTGGGATGGCGACGAACATTCCGCCCCATAACCTCGGGGAGCTGATCTCAGCCACTCTTCTTGTTTTGGACAATCGAAGCGTCACGATCGATGAGATCATGAAGGTGATGCCAGGTCCTGACTTTCCCACAGGGGGAGTCATCTGCGGATACAGAGGCATTAAAGAGGCCTACCATTCGGGCCGGGGCAAATTACTCCTCCGCGCATCGATGCGGGTCGAAGATGGGCAAAACAATAAGCAAGTGATTGTCATTGACGAGATCCCCTACAACGTCAATAAATCGCGCCTGATTGAGCAGATTGCCAACCTCATCACTGAAAAGACCATTGGTGGCCTGTCCGATATCCGCGACGAATCGGATAAAGACGGCCTTCGGATCGTTCTCGAATTAAAGCGCGGTGAAATCCCCGACGTAACCATCAATCAGCTCTATAAGAATAGCGATTTGCAAGTCACCTTTGGCTGCAACATGCTAGCGCTCGATCACGGCCTTCCCCGCACCATGAACATCAAGCATTTCATGGGCGCCTGGGTCGATCACCGGATTGAGGTCATTCGACGCAGAACTCGCTATGAACTCGCCAAGGCGGAAGCGCGCGCGCACATCCTAGAGGGCTATTTAAAGGCGCTCGATCACCTCGATGAAGTGGTGAAAGTGATCCGTGCCTCCTCCAATCGCGATTCGGCAAGAGTAGAACTGATGTCCCGCTTCGGTCTGACCGAAAAGCAGGCCAATGCGGTTCTCGATCTTCGCCTCTACCAACTCACCGGTCTTGAGTACGAGAAGATCGATAGCGAACACAAAGACCTTTTACAGAAGATTGCCCACCACAGAGCTGTGTTGGAATCGGAAGCGATGGTCCGCGGTATCATCCGGGAAGAACTGGAAGATCTACGCAGGATCCACAAATCAGAGCGGAAAACCAAGATCGTTGCGGCAGAAGGGGAATTCCAAATGGAAGACCTGATCGCAGACGAACAGGTGATCATCGCCATTTCGAACGACGACTACATTAAGAGAATGCCAGTCGACACCTTCCGCGAACAGCGCCGAGGTGGCGCCGGTGTGATCGGCATGGAGATGAAAAAAGAGCAAGACACTCTGAAAAATATCTATGTCGCCTCCACGCACGACACCCTGCTCCTCTTTACGACGCTGGGCCGCTGTTATTGGATCAAGGTCTGGCAAATCCCCGAGACGGGCCGACGCACCAAGGGGCGTCCGCTCATCAACCTGCTTGAAGATCTGCAGCCCAATGAAAAGGTGGCGGCAATCATCAAGGTTAGAAGCTATGAAGAAGAGGCGTGCATCCTCTTGGCTACCCTCAAAGGGGTGGTCAAGAAGACCGAGCTTTCCGCCTATTCCAACCCCCGCAAGAAAGGGGTCTATGGAATCAACATCGATGAGGGAGATGAGCTCATCGCCGCCCGGATGACCCACAAAGGGCAGCAAATCATGCTCTTCACCCGAAATGGTATGGCGGTCCGGTTCGACGAATCGATCGTTCGACCCATCGGCCGCGTGGCTCGTGGCGTCCGAGGCGTGACATTGAAAAACGAAAAAGACAAAGTGGTCGGCTGCGAAGTGGTCACTCCTGATCAGACCATCCTCACCATCTGTGAAAACGGATATGGCAAACGGTCGAAGGTGGAAGATTTCCGCCAAACGAACCGAGGCGGAGTGGGTGTACGCTCGATCATTACCTCGGAGCGCAACGGAATGGTTGTCTCGGCTCTCAGTGTATCCAATGCAGACGGAGTGCTCCTCATGTCTGGTGCGGGTCAAGCTGTACGCATTCCGATGCGAGACGTTCGGGTGATGGGCCGCTCCACACAAGGGGTTCGCCTGGTCAACCTGAAAGAAGAAAACGATCTCGTGGTTGGGGCGCAAAAAATTGAAGCCGTCGCAGAAGAGTAAATTCATCACCTTTGAAGGGGGAGAAGGGGCTGGCAAAACGACTCTCATTGAAGAGGTTGTCCGCACCCTTTCTTCCGAAAAACGGCCCCTTCTAAGGACCCGAGAGCCCGGTGGAACTGAGCTAGGCGAATCGGTGCGTCAGATTCTTTTACAAAAAACCTCCGGCCTTCCCATGTCTCCCTATGCTGAGCTTTCCCTTTTTCTAGCTTCGCGTGCACAACACATCGCTGAAGTGATCCTCCCTGCGCTGCGTGAGGGGAAAATCGTCCTCTGCGACCGGTTCAATGATTCCTCTATCGCCTATCAAGGGGGCGCCCGAAATCTCGGTGTCGAAGAGGTGGCTCGCGTTTGCCACTTTTTCTCGCAAGGATTGGAGCCCGACCTCACCCTCTATCTCGATATTGATCCAGAAATTGGCCTCTCTCGTGTCGGCAATGCTCGTGTCCAGGACCGGATCGAAACCGAAACGCTCGCCTTTCACAAAAAAATTCGGGAGACCTACCATCTCCTTCACAGGAAAGATCCCAAACGGCTCCACTTGATCGATGCTTCAAAACCTCCGAGTGAGGTGTATCAAGAAGCGATGACCCTCATCCACCGCCTCGTGAAACATGTTTGATTCAATCCTGGGCCATGAGCCCATCAAAGCCTATCTCGAAAAGGCCCTCTTAGAAAATCGACTTCCCAATACCCTCCTCTTTGCAGGAATGGAGGGGATTGGGAAACGCAAACTCGCCTACGCCCTGGCTGCTCATCTATTGCGCACCGATTCGCAGCGCATTGAAGGGGGCAACCATCCAGATTTCCACCTCATCGTACCTGAGGGGAAAAGCGGTCTCCATTCGATCGAATTGCTACGGAAAGTGATGGGTGAGGCCCACGAGGCCCCTTTTGAATCACCCGCAAAAGTCTTCCTCATTGACGCAGCCGAACGGATGCAGCCGGCCGCGGCCAACGCCCTATTGAAAACGTTGGAAGAACCCACTCTGGATAGCTACTGGATCCTCGTCACCTCCTCTTTGCAAGAGATCCTCCCCACAATTCTCTCTCGCTGCGCTAAGCTCCATTTCCAGCCCCTCACCGATGCCAACATCATCGCGATTCTCCATCAACACAATCTTTCAATTGATTTGGCAAAATTCGCCCATGGTTCTGCGGGCAAAGCCATGGAGCTCGTCCAGCATCCCGAAATCGAAGAAGCGCGTAAAATTCTCTTCTCTCTGCTTTCTATGCCTGTCGGTTACCCCAAACTTTCCCAATCATTGGAGGCCATCGAAAAACTCCTAGAGACCGAAGATCCGCTTCTCCGCTCTCGCAGAGCTGCCCATCTCTTCTCTTCGATCGCCCTCTATTTCCGCGACCAAGAAGCAGATGTTCGTTACCGATTTTTTCCGGAAGCGGCGCCGATCGTCTCAGCCCCTCATAGATGGGAAGAGGCGCTCGATCGTGCAAGACTTGCCTTTGAGAGGAACCTCAAGCTTTCCACTTGCCTCGAATCACTACTTTTAAATAATCTTAATAAATAAGGAGGGGAGAATGACGATCGGTCCGACCCAACAATGTATCAATGCGATCTCTACGGCGATCCAGAATAATGACAGAGAGTTCGTCCGCAAAAGTGTGACTCCTGAAAGAATTAACCAGCCGATTCTTTATGAGGAATGTTTCGGCAAATGCCTGACGCCTTTGGAATACGCGACTTGCTACAATGCGATTGAGGCAGGCAAGGAGCTGATTGCCTTAAAAGCTAAGATCAATCAAGTCAACCAAGTGGGCGAGACCCCTTTACATTTGTCCATCCGGAACGCTGCCTATTTTGGTTCGTCCCAATTTTCTGAGCTACTTCTTGCAAATGGCGCGGATGTAAATAAAAAAGAAAAATATGCGCAATCTCCTCCTGCTCTTGCTCTGATAGAACGGAACTTTGAGATTTTTAATATGTTATTCAAGAAGGGAGCTTCCCTTCTCACTCGAAGCGGTCCCAAACAAGAAACCCTCCTGATGACCTCCCTCCGGGTCGATGAAATCAATATCATGAGGTCATTGCTGGATAAGGGACTCCATCCGAAAACAACCAATGCAAAGGGGATGTCTTCACTCATGATCGCTGCCCAATTGGGCCGGGTGAAAATGATCCCGATTCTCATCCAATATGGGGCCGATCCGAACCAGGTCAATGTATTGGATAAGAATAAGAGAGCGATGGACTATGCCACTGAGGCAGCTAAAAAGCTATTGTTAGGCTGTAATGATGGCAAATAGGTTGGTCATAGCTGTGAAGAGGGGGGATTTCGTTAAGATATCCAAAGTTCCTTGGTAATCGCTGCTATTCAATGTGGCTCGCATTGATTCCAAAATCCCTTGTATTTCTGAAACTAGACCAATCACTTGACTGTTCCCATTGGCAGCGCTAAAGAAGTTGCCTGGAATCGAGGGGTTGAATAGGGTAAGCATCCTTCCCATATCAGACTGCATTTGGTTGATCTCCTCCAGGGCATTTTTCCCATGCGGATCTTTCAAATAGGCTTGCAAATTGATTGTAAAGTCTGCCAGTTCCTGCACCAATTGTTCATAATCTTTGGCGAGCTGAGGATAGTTGGGAGAAGGGGAAGGAGTGGCTCCAAAGCCCGAACCAAGTGGATTAATTTCCATTTTTTGTCCTCACGGTTCCAGACCATCCCAGTTTCGTTCTCAATGTAGAGAAGTATTCGTGGCGATGGAGATTGACCAGTTTAAAGCTGCGAGAAGACTTCTTCACCCGAAAAGTGTGTTTGGAGGGAAGAAGGATAGAGTCTAGGCCATCAGCGCGGACTTCTATGGGGTCATAATCGCTTAAATATTGGATTTCAATCTCACGGTCGGAGGTGAGGACAAGAGGGCGATTGGAGATGGTGTGGGGACAGATCGGAGTGATCACAAGAGCATCGAGATGGGGGCTTAAAATCGGTCCGCCGGCAGCTAGGGAATAGGCCGTGGAGCCATTGGGAGTGGCGATGATCACTCCATCGGAGACGAATGTGTTGATGTAGACCCCATTGACATGGATCGAAAGCTCGATGAGGCTGTAATTCGATGCGCGATGAATGACGATATCGTTGACCGCATGGAGCGTTTGCTTGCCATCAGTTCCCTCTAAAATCAATCGGTGATCGATCGTATAGGCGCCCTCGAGAAGATCGGTCAAGCTTGGATAGATATCGCTCGTCGGTACATCAGCCATAAAGCCGAGATGGCCTAGATTGATGCCTAAAATGGGCGCATCAAGATGAGCATATTGGTGAGAAAGGCGCAAGATCGTGCCGTCTCCGCCCATCGAAATCAGAAACTTAATCTCATGTGGATCGATCGAAGAGATGGGTTTGGCGCCAATGGGCCCCGCCTTTTCATCTTCAGCGACCACGATCACCCCCTTTTGCTCCAAAAATTTGCGGATATGAGCAGCCAGTTCAAAGGATTGAACTTTCTGTTCATTTGGAAAAAGAGCGATGATGATCTTTCTAGACATTCGGGCCTCACCCTCATTGTCTCATAAAGAATCGATTAGTTCAAACCCGTTCAGGAGTCTGCTTTTCGACGAGGAGTCCGAGCTTAGAAGTGGCGAAGACACAGCTAGTTGCGATCGCAAGGGCGATGAAACCGGCGATCGGCGCAGTGGCAAGAACCCCTCCACACGCCTGGATGAGGACCAGGCTTAAGAATGAGGCGCTTCCGCGCCCAAGTCTTGCGCACATTCCATCGATCACCAACTTTCCCTGCATTTTTTCAAGAGGAGGGAGGAGGATAAAGGAAATTTCTTTGGAAGTATCAAAGAGTGTGTATTTTGCAGCGCGTACTAAACAGAAAAAGAGAGTTCCCAGCAGCACCAATAATTCCAGTTGAGTAGACAGGGACGGGTTGAGAAGCGTGAAAAAGAAAGCCCCTTCAGTCACAAGCAGACAGATGGGGGTCACTAGCGATGCTACGATCCAGCGGCATCTCCGAAGCAGATAAGGAGTGATCACAAGAGCGCTGACGGCCGTAATCAGCCCGTTCCAAAAGGAGAGCTTGCCCATGAAATCGCAATATTCGCGTGGGTCGGGGAATTTTTGTTTTAAAATATCTAAGAAAATCACCTCACCCAGTGCATAGGCGATATAATCGGCGATCGTAATCCAGGCGAGCAGCAAGAGATACTTCGAGCGGAGCACAATGCGGATACTTTCCCATACAGAAAGGGGCTCTTCTTTTGGTTTTTCTTTTGCTGCAGGCTGCAAACCGGCCAGTTGCCTCCACAGAAGAGAAAACAACCACCAGGTCATCAGACTTAATAAGGCCAACGATCCCATCATCAAGATGAGAGAATGGCTCCATGACTTACCCGAAACAAGATCCGAGGTGCAAAGCGAAATGAGAGGCGCAGCGAGAATCGTCCCTACACTGCCTCCAAGCATCAATGGAGCATAATTGCGTTTAGCCGCTTCAAGTGGGACATATTGATTGACGAGTCCCCAAAAAAGGATGGTCAAGAGGGCAATTTTCCACAGCTCGGCCATCACAAAGAATAGGAGAGAGACGAACTGAGGGAGGAAGTAGGCGGCAGATTCGCGTATGGGGAGCCAGTGCCAAGCTAGAATGGTTTCTTTCCAAAAATGGAGAGAGGGGTAGATCCCGATTGCAAAGAAGAGAAAAAAGCCGACAAAGATAGACAGCGTGATGAAAAAGACTCGATGGATTGAATAGCGGTTTAGGAGCCAGGTGAGAGCAAAGGTCATCAAGACAGCCCCAGGCATCGTGCCGCATAGTTCATACCAGGGGATCGACCCTGCTCCGCCCCCGAGATCAGCTACAGTGAGGGCATTGCGGGCGCTGCGCAAAATGGCGTAATTGGCGTTCAATAGGCAGACGATCCCAAACATCAAGAAAAAGAAGGAGGAGAAGCTCAACGCGCGTATCTTGACCAGGCTCATAAGAGGAGGTATTGTACCAGCCAGATCTTTACCATTCAAGTGGGGAAAGGGAGGGGCCAGGGGTAGGGGGAGCCGAGGTATGCTGGCTTGATTCTACCGTTTTTTTATCAGCGCAGAGGAAGGCTGAGAACGCAGAGGCGCGAAACGCGCAAAAATTAGAATTATTTTTTTTCTTTTTCTCTGCGCCTCTGCGTCTCTCTGTTCCGCGCGCTTCGCGCGGCTCTGCGCTGATGAAAAAACGCGAGCTTCTAGCTAGCATTGTTTAATTTATCTTGGAAAAGGGCTCAGCCTTGGGTTTTTGGTTGCCATCCAGGACGAGCTCGCCCCGCTGTTTTACCAGCGTCTCGATCTTTTGCTCCGCAGAGACGAGACGGTTATTGCACGTGCGGATGAGCTGCTCTGCTTCTTCAAAGAGCTTGAGCGACTCCTCTAGAGGAGTCTTGTTGCTATTCATTTTTTCGAGAATCTGTTCAAGCCTCTCAAAGGCTTGCTCAAAAGAGAGAGTTTCCATGTTCTACCTGTTGGACAATGGCGCTCACACTCCCATCTTGGAGGAGAGCACGGAGGGTTTGTTGTGGGGTGATTCCCTGCGTGGAAAGGATCGCCTTTCCATCGGCTGAAAAGAGAATCGAATAACCCTTTTTTAATAACTGTTTGGGATGGATCGCGCGGATGTGTTCCTGAATTCGTTGGAGCCGCTCTTTTTTTTGCCGAATTTGTTCCCGTGGATCCAGCATGGCAAATTGTTTGGTCGCCGATTTGAGAGCCGTCTTGTGTTGGTCCAATCGGAGCCGGAAAGCATGGTCTAGATCTTCGCGCAGCTCATCCACCCGCTGGATTGCCTGCGAGAGAACTGCATACGGGGAGGAAAAGAGGGGATGTTTTTGGAGCGCCTGGAGCTTTTGGCGGGCGGTTGCGATTTGTTGGCGGATCCGTTGCGAGACGAGCGATTCAACGCCGCTTAAAAATTTTAAGAGATTGGCTTTTTCCGCAATGGCGATTTCAGCGGCGGCAGAGGGGGTCGGCGCCCGCACATCGGCTACCCAATCGGCAATCGTAAAGTCGGTCTCATGGCCGACAGCTGAAATGATCGGGATCTTCGATTCGAAGATGGCTTTGGCAACGATCTCTTCGTTGAATGCCCAGAGATCTTCGATGCTGCCGCCCCCGCGGCCTACGATGAGGACATCGGCCAAATCATGCCGGTTGAAATCGTAGATCGCCTGCGCAATTTCTTGGGCCGCTCCCTCTCCCTGCACCTTGACGGGATTGAGCACCACCTGAAACCCGCTGAAACGGCGCGTCAAAACGTAGAGAATATCTTGGATCACTGCGCCGGTGGGGCTTGTCACGACACCGATTCGCTTGGGCAATTTTGGGAGCGGTTTTTTCCGGGCTGCATCAAACCATCCGCGCGCTTGCAGTTGCTCTTTGAGTTGATGGAGTTTTAGCAGTAGTTCACCGACGCCGAGAAATTGCAGCTCTCGTATGACGATCTGGTAGCCACCGCGGGGAGCATAGATGCTGATTTCCCCCATTGCGATCACCTGGTCTCCCTCTTTTGGAAGACGGGGAAGGGAGGCGGCATTGCCCTTGAACAGCACTGCGGAGATTTGAGCGCCCGCGTCTTTCAGGCTAAAATAGAGGTGGCCCGAAGACTGGAGCTTAAAATTGCTGATTTCCCCTTTGACTGAAACCGCCCGAAATTGGGGTTCCACTAAAGACTTGATCGCAAACGTAAGCTCGGTAACAGAAAGAGTTTTCATAAACTGTATAGTCTGCCTGGTCAGCCGTTTTTTTTCACTTTTCTCTTTCACAAACTTGGAGTATCCTTGGGAGAAAAAATCATTGGGCACATGGCCAGAGAGAAGTTTGTTGTTGGAAATTGGAAGATGTATAAGACGGCGCGGGAAGCGTCTGCTTATGTGGAAGAGCTAATTCCTCTGGTTGAAGGGTGTCAAACAAAAATTTTTCTTGCTGTCCCTTTTACTTCGATCTCGACAGCAGCGAGAGCTGCCAAAGGGACCCCAATAGAGATCGGTGCCCAAAATATGAATGATGCTCGTGAGGGGGCGTTCACAGGGGAAATTGCCGCCCTGATGCTCAAAGAAGCGGGGGCCACATTCGTTCTCCTCGGCCACTCCGAACGGCGCAAAATTTTTGGCGAAACCAATGAGTTCATTCAGCGCAAAGTGGTTCGGGCTCTGCAAGATGATCTCGTGCCCGTTTTGTGTATCGGTGAAACCTTGGTCGATCGGGAAGCTGGGAAGACCGAAGAAGTTCTGGAACGGCAGATTTTTGCGTGCCTCGATGGGGTGCCGAAAGAACAGGCGCACCGAATCATCATGGCCTATGAACCTGTCTGGGCCATCGGGACTGGCAAAATCGCGACTCCCGACATTGCTCAAGAAGCGCATGCCTTTTGTCGAAAAGCTCTGACCGAACGATTTGGCAAAAAAATTGCCGATACTCTCCCGATTCTCTATGGCGGATCGGTGAAACCCAATCACGTCCAAGACCTCCTCTCTGAAAAAGACATCGATGGGGTGTTGGTCGGCGGTGCATCGCTCGACCCCAAAACCCTGGCCCAAATTGCCGTTCACTGTAAATCGAAAAAAGGAAAAAAATGACCGCTCTATTTTACATCTGCTTATTTCTATTTCTTCTCATGAGTCTTGTACTTTGTTTTGCGATTCTGATCCAAGAATCGAAGAGCTTGGGTCTTGGCGCCTCCTTTGGTGGAGATAGCGGAGATTCTCTCTTTGGTACATCGACCGCAGAAGTTCTGAAGCGTTTCACCGCCTATCTTTCCGGTGCCTTTCTGCTCACTTGCCTGACCCTCTCTTTCTGGAGCTCTGGATTGGGAAGAAATGACTCTGCGCCTGCTTCCCTTCCAGCACAAGAAGAGATTCCGCAATGAAGCTTTCCATCTACCGCTATGATCATCCTGTCTTGCGGAAGAGAGCCTTGCCAATCGAAGAGGTGGATGCACAGGTCGTCGAGCTTGCCCGCAATATGGTTGAGACAATGATCGCCAATAACGGCGTGGGTTTAGCGGCTAATCAAGTGGGTCAGCTTCTCCGCATCTTTGTCTTCCGCGAAGAAAGAATGGAATCAGATGGGAGCTATTCCCTTGGAATTCCTGAAGTGGTCATCAACCCGACGCTCACCAAGCCTTCACAAGAAGAGGTCTCTATGCTCGAGGGGTGTATCTCCATTCCCGGCATCTACCCTGAGATTACCCGTCCCAAATCCATTCACCTCCGCTACCAAAACCTCAGAGGGGAGTGGGTGGGGGAGCATCTCCACGAGTTCCGCGCCCGGGTTTGCATGCATGAAAATGATCACCTCAATGGCGTCCTAACCATTGACCGGATGGACAAGCGGGAACGGAAGAAGGTCGAGCCCAACCTTCTCGCAATCAAGAAAAAGTACAATCCTACCTAAGTCATTCATTATCAAATATTTAATTATTTAGTTAAGTATTTATATTAATTGTTATATAATACTACAAAAAATAAAATTTAGGTTTAATAATGAATGAAATTAATCAAAACTCTTCTGTAGTCCCCGCTCTCTCAGATGAAAAGCTGGCCCTCGCAGCTTTGTTTGCAGTCGGCCTCACGGGTTCTAATTTACCTAGCAAAGCAGTCTCTTATCTGTATGATTCTACCATTTGTCGCGACGTATTGCAGTCTTATATAAAAAACTTCGACATTTGCCCTCTTATCCCAAATGAACTGGTAAGGACAGATTTTGCAAAAGTGAGAAAGGTTTACGGGCAGGTCATGAATCGATTGTTGGTTGAACAGTTAAAACCTGTTGATAAATGTAGAATTGACTGGTGCAAAGCCGAACATGGAAACTTCCTCGAGATGATCCGTACCCAAACTATTGACAGTTTAGACCTTTCTGCTGAAATTGAATTGATAAAAAATCTTGATTTTATCGCATTTTTTAAGCGGGTGAAAAAGAAGATTCCCGCAGCTCAAAGACCTGATTTATCAGATTGTCAGGATTCTGCGGTAAAGGCTTCTAAGATTGCAGAATGGATGGATCACAATGAGGAACTTTTAAAAGAGATCAAAAGACTCGATCTGCGGAACTTAGATTTAATGTTTCTTTCACCAAAAATTGAACTATTAACGGGTTTAAAGTGGCTTGATCTTACGAATAACCAACTGCAAAGCCTACCTGAATCGATGGGGATGCTTTCGGAGCTGGAATATGTCGATCTTTCCGAGAATCAACTTGAATCTCTGCCGGAATCGATTGGAGACCTCATCAATCTAGAGGTTCTTGTTCTCAATAGCAATAAGCTCAAAAGTTTGCCGGAGAGTATCGGAAAATTGGAGCGTCTGAATGATTTTTGGTGCAGAGATAATCTATTAGAAAAGCTGCCGGAAGAGATTGGGGGGCTGAAAAATCTTTTGAACTTTGATCTTGGTTGTAATCAATTGAAAAATCTACCGAAATCCATTGGCGGCATGAAGCAGCTACAAATTCTGAATCTTGAGGACAATCAATTCGAAAGCTGGCCAGAAGGGATCGAAGCAAAAGTTTTCCTCGATGGCAATCTATTGTTTGGATCGAGCAAGAGAGTGGCAGGCGACTCATCGGATGAGAATTCATCAGATGGGGATACGATCGAAAAGCGGAGTCGTATCGAAGATGCGCCTACCGAGATCGACGAATAAGAGGGCGTCTACAAAGTGATCGATCGCATCTTTTGGGTCCTTTTGCGATCTTCCGCTTGGGTTTTCGGCGCCTATGAGCCGTTGGCATATGGTCGCCTCAGAGCCAAGCGAAATCTCATCAAAAATCCCTCAAAATCTGCTTCATCGCTGACTTTTTAAACACCCTCTAAGTTTCCAACTACTTCTTCACTAATGAGAGGCCGGCGGTGACCCGGTCGTCTTTGTCTGTATGGCTGTAGGAAATACGCAGCTTGAGGACCGAACTTAGCCAAGTATAGAGATCCACTTTAATTTCATTATAGGGTTCTTCGCCCAGGCGGTAAAAGCCGTGGTGGGAACGGATGTGGCATTCCCAAAGGGGAGTGAGGCGGACGAAGAGATGAGTGAGGAAGGTGATGCGCCGATCGGAGAGGGGAGAGAGGAGAAGTTCCGATTGGGAACGGGTTACATCGAGGAGGAAGTTTTCATGGTCGGCTTTGCGCCAGTCGAAGCGGGAACGGTAACGCCCTTCGAGGGAGAAGGCGGCGTTTTCGCTAAAGGTCCATTGGCAGCGAGCATTGGAGTAGTCGAGGACTTGGTTTTGGAAGTTCCAGCAGTTGCGCCAGGTGAAGTGGAGTGAGGGGAGATGCCAAGCGAGGTCGAGGTAGAGCTTGGGGATGAGTTGAGGGATGGCAAAGTCGGCGAAATAGGCATTGGCGTAGAGATTGGAAGTGAAGGAGGCCTCTTGGCCAGGCCGTTTTTTGGAGAAGAGGAGATTGCGAAGGCCCCCTTGGAGCTGGTTGATTTGGTTAAAGCCGTCTTGGATGGAGAAGATATAGTGGTCGTTGGGAGAGGTGGTGGGGTGGGAGAGGCTGGTGAAGTCAAGGTAGGGTTCGATTTGGTGTTTATAGTAGCTGTATTGACGCCAGGCGCGTGATTCGAGGCGAGCGCCATAGGTAAGGAGGCCGAGCCCTTTTTGGTGGGACGAAGGGGAATTGTTGTAGTAGATGCCGATGGCGCCGATTTGCGGGGTGAGAGTCAGGGGACCGAGGTAGAAGGGGCGGTAGAGCTTAGGTCTAAAGTCAATACGGGCTGAATGGTAGCTGGAGAGGTGTTCGATCAGTTGATCGGAGTAAACAAAGTCGACGTAGGAGGCTTTGAGGCCGTTGGAGGAGATGATCCCTGTGCTGCCCAATTCGAGGGGGCGGGCTGAGAAGAAGAAAGAGGGGAGGTCTTGTTTAATGGACTCAAAGGCGTTGACGCGGGGACGTATTTTGAATGAGGTGAGTAGATCAGTGTCTCGCCGGTCGACGTAGAGAAGGGTTTTTTTGGCGGTGTTCACCTCAAAGTCATCACTCCGGAAATCGGAGGGCATCCGCACATCGCTGTATTTATCCCAGGTTAGGATGAAGGAGGTTCTTTCGCTGCTGCTTTTGGTGTGGTAGGCGCCTTGGACCCGGTATCTGCGCATTTTATCGGGCGCTGTTTCGAGGCGGTCGGTGGCCAAGTAGTTGCGTGTAACGAAGGTAGTATTGGAATTGGGAGGGAAGTATTCGGTTTCAAGGGCGCCGCCCCAGCCCGTTCGCAGTCGATAATCCAGTCGTCCATAGAGGGCAAACTCTTCCCAGGAATAGAGTTGGTAGCGGATTGAAGCTCTGGGGCCTTGGCCTTTATCCCAATTGATGTTGTAGCGGAAGATCGGTTCTTTAAATTTCTTTAGATTGAGTTTGAAAGAGGGGAGCCACATGGCGGGGATTTTAAAGAGACGGAAGCGCACTTTTTTCGCTTCCACTTTTTCATTTTTGAAGACATTGACCCGTTTGGCGTGCAGATCCCAGGAGCTATCTTGGTTTTCACAAGTGGTGATGAAGGCATTGCACACTTTATAGCTGCCATCTGGATTGAGCCGGATCTCATCGCCTCCCACATACCAGATGGAAGAAAATGTTTTGCCTTGATAGACCACTCCCGATTGTTGGTTGAAATCGTATTCAAGTTCTGATCCCACATAGATCCGTCCTTTGTATTGAATCAGGAGATCGCCTTCTGCTTCGATTCGGTGTTGGCCATCTTTTCGGATGTATTGGATGGTCCTAGCTTGTACCCGGATGTCTTGGTTGCGGATGACTCCCCCATCTCGCGTGTAGATGATCCCATCTCGGTAGGTGGGATTGCGCAAATCGACAAAGAGCTCGTTCGATTCTGCCATCAAGAGGGAGAGGGGAAAGATCCACAACAAAAATCGCATGCTGCGATTGTAAGGTAGGACGCCGAATTAAAAAAGAGGGAGTGTTGTTCGTTATTTTTTTACCGCCGAGCACACCGAGAAGAAATAATGCACAGGAGAGTGTAGCGATTGCATAGATCTATTTTGATCGATTAGAATTCTGGGTCATTTTAAACCTGAGGAGGGTTGACATGAGCACAGGAGTCAATTTTGTAAAGGGTCTGCTTTATGGAACAACAACGCGAGGAATCGGTTGTCCCGATCGTCAAAGAGCATGTATTTTTATCGATTCTTATAAGCTAAATATTGGGTTGGATGGAAGAGTAGATGGGTTAGAGGAGCCCCTTTGTAGCACAGAGGGAGCAAAAGCTGCTGAGGAATATGTTCGTCAAATCAATAAAATGGGTAAAGTTAGGGATGAAGCTGAGGTAAATAAAAGGATACAGGAGGCGAACGAAAAAAACACAAGACCTGTTCAGATACCAGTGGAGATTGTGAAGCAAATTAAAGAGTTGTATGAGACGAGGCAGGCATCTACAAAAGAAGGCCTTCCCGGAATAGAAGAGAAAATAAAGGAGTGCGTGAAGGAGTTATTCCGTAGCGCGCATGAGGAGGCCCATTAGGGCATAGCGGTTGGTTGGATTGCCCAGCTGGATCGCTTCGAGGAGGAAGGCGATGCTCTTTTCATTGCGGCGCGAGGCGATGGAGAGGAAAGAATCGATCAGGAGCTTTGAGGTCTCTTCCGGAGTGAGTGAGAAGTCATCTTGTTCCATACGGAACTTCCACGGGAGGATAGGACGGAGGCGGATGAGTTCCGATTCCCGTTGCTGCATCACCCATCGATTGACATGTTCTTCGTAGGGGCCTTCTTCTTTCAGGCGGTAGAGGGCGAGATTACAGTAGTCGCGGATCAGAGGAGCGGTGAGTTTCGAGGCGCCCGATTTTAGGACGCCGATGGCCGCTTCTGTTTGTAGGTTTTCTAAGAGGGCAATGAGGCAGGGGATCAGGTCGTTTTGTTGACGGCGGAAGAGGAGGAGAGCGATTTGGAGAAAGTCGTTTTCTGGTAGTTGGATGGCCTCTCGGAGCATGTGTTCGCGGATGGAGAGAGAATAGGTGAGGTCGATGGAGGGGTCTTTGGCCCGGAGTTCGGCGGAAGGGATCGCCTTGAAGGCGACTATGGTTCGGCCGACCGAGGGAAAGGGTTGGAAGGCGAGGCCGCGTGAGTCTTCGACGAGGATTTCGGCAAGGACGGGGAGGCAGCGGGGGTCGCGTCTACGTAGAAGGGCAATGGCGGCATTGATTCTGACTTGAAGATCGGTTGATTGGAGCAGTTCACTGAGGATCTCTTCTGAATCGGGGATGGAACCAAGGGCTGCGATAGCGAAGAGATTTTTTTTGGTTGCGAGTTCTTCGATGTTGGAGACGAAGGAGCGGTCTCCTAAGTGCATGAGAGCGATGCTAGCGGCAAGACGGACTGAGTCGGTGGGGGAAACGGCATGCCGTTTGAGTTTGGGGAGAGACGAGCTGTCTTTGAGCGCGCCAATGGCAAAGATCGAGGCTTCAAGCTCTGCAATATGGGAGTGGGAAAGTCTTTTTCGTAAGAGGGGGAGGAAGTCATCGCGGCCCAATTGGGCGACTTGCAGAATGGATTCGACACGGACGTGGGGATCGGTGTCTTCGATCAAGCGGCGGAGCGTTTGAGTGGCATCATGGGTGCCGATGAGAGCGAAGAGGGAAGGGAAAAATGGCTTGAAGGCGGGAGGAAGGCGGAACATGAGCCCTTCGATCTGGCCTACGGCGTGGGGGTGTTTGCGCATCGAGAGATAGAAGGCGGCCTCCATACGGGTGGAGAGGAAGTCTGAGCTCATGGCTCGATTGAGTAGTTCATCGGCTCGATCATCTTCAATTTTGGCGATGAAATGAAGGGCCATCAATTGAGTTTGTGGATCGGGGTGATCGATCCCTTTTTCAAGGATCTCGATGGCTCCTACGGAGCCAGATAGTCCAGCGCCAAAGAGGGTCATCAGAAAAGTTTGGTGCTCGGGGCTTTGGATCCCTTTTTGCAAGAGGGTCAATCCCATTTGCTGAAGCATTTCAAAATCGTGGCGGCCAGTCAAAGAAGTATATTCCGTATAGCGATCGATCGACTCTTCAATCCGGTTTTGTTGCATGAGGAATAATGCTTGGAATTTTACTTCGGCAGGGGCCATCGCCGCCAGTAATGGAACCGAAAGTGCTAAACAGACTTTAAGTAATTCCATAAATCGATCCCCGCTTTGAGCAGAAGGCGCCGAACCGTTTGGAGCGGCAAGCCCATAACGTTGTAATAGCACCCCTCAAGTCTTTTGACAATGAGGCTTCCTGCTTTTTGGATGGCATAACCCCCTGCCTTGTCCATCGGGTGGAAGATGGAAGCATAGGTTCGGATCTCAGACTCAGTGAGTTCGCAAAAAACAACCCGGGTCTCTTCCGCGTCTATAAAAAGTTTTGAACCCTGCGCCACACACACGCCCGTATAGACCTGATGGTCCTTGCCCGACAGCTCTCGGAGCATCGCATAGGCCTCTTCCATCGTCTCGGGCTTCATGAACAAACGCCCTTTTCTATAGACAACCGTGTCAGCTGTTAAGACAATCTGGTCTGGAAATTTCTCTTTCAGAGCAACCGCCTTGATTTTAGCTACTTCCACAGCATAGGCCGCGGGATCATCTTGATAAACTACTTGTAGCTCGTCCACATCGGGACTGACCTGTCTAAAAGGCAAAGAGAAGAAGTTTAAGATTTCGCGTCTTCGAGGGGACCCTGATCCGAGAATGATTTCCATAGGTCATCGAGTCTGCCACAACCTCGACTTTTGAGCAAAAAGGCCCCTTATGCTAGCATCTCCGGTCCAAAAAATGGAGATTCATATGGTAAATCCTATCGGTGGGCCGTCCCCACCCGTTGTACAAAATCTGCCCCCTGTCGCAGCGCCTGCCCCATCAGGCGTCGGAGCAGCGCCCGATCGGCTCGAGTCTGCAGCGCAGCCACCTAAAGAGCCCGGCATTTTTGAATCACTAGCTCTTACGATTAAAGGCTGGTTCTTTTCTTTCTTGCAACTGATCTGCCCTTGCTGGTTTCAGCCTCCTGTTCCCGCTCCCATTCCTCCTACAGAAGAAGAAAAGCTATTGCAGAGAATTCCATCACCGGACGAAATCTTGAGTTTATTTCGACGATACTTTCCTGAACGGGAAGAGCGAGATGAGATTTATGCTTTAATTGGAGAAGATGTCTCATTCAGTCTTACGGAGGAATTGTACACTTTCTGGAAATCCGATTATAAAAAGAAGCAACAGATTGAGTTGGGTAAAGAGAGAATCAGAGCAAACAAAGCGATCTTGCTGTACTACATTCATCATCGACTGCGGCAAATCGCTAGATCATCCAGCCACCCTAACTAAGAAGAAATATAACCACAGAGAGCACAGAGGAATAAATACACCTCATGCTAGCTACTGGGCTTGCGTTTTTTTATCAACGCAAAGACGCCAAGCCGCAGAGCAAAGAAAATTAACCACAGAGATCACAGAGAAAAATGGCCCGGAAGGGCCAATCCCTGCAACGCGAGAGCGAGCTGAAGGCGAGCCCGCGTTGCAGCCCGAGGCTTCCGCGCGGCACAGAAGAAG
>Ga0334722_10000696_pt1 | contig 47644 bp, 38 predicted proteins | sample C3_bottom_MG_FD_207210 | JGI IMG/M metagenome (GOLD analysis project Ga0334722, IMG submission 207210) | Sediment microbial communities from Yellowstone Lake, YNP, Wyoming, USA - C3_bottom | ecosystem: Environmental > Aquatic > Freshwater > Lake > Sediment | place: USA: Wyoming | collected...
GACGTCGACCGCGACATCGTAGCCCGAGTCAATCCCGCTGCCCCCCAGGAAGGTCGAGTAGAGGAGGCTGCTCCCGTTCGCGTTGAGCTTCGCCACGAAGGCGTCGTAGAGACCGCCGCTGTGTGTCGTGTCGTAGGCCCCGGGAGTCGTGGGGAAGTTTGTGACGTTGTCCTCCGTGTAGCCAGTCACGTAGGCGGCGCCGGAGACGTCGACCGCGATCCCTAAGCCCCCGTCGCCTGCACCCCCACCAAGGAAGGTCGAGTAGAGGAGGCTGCTTCCGTTCGCGTTGAGCTTCGCCACAAAGGCGTCGGCAACCCCGCCGTTGTGCGTCCTGTCGTAGGCCCCGGGAGTCGTGGGGAATCCGAAGGCGGCGTCCTGGGTGCCGCCAGTGACGTAGGCGGCGCCCGAGGCGTCCACGGCGATGCGGTAGCCCTGATCAAATCCGCTCCCGCCAAGGAAGGTCGAGTAGAGGAGGCTGCTTCCGTTCGCGTTGAGCTTCGCCACGAAGGCGTCGTACGCGCCGCCGTTGTGCGTCGTGTCGTAAGCCCCGGGCGTCGTGGGGAAGTCCGTGATGTCGTCGACCGTAATGCCGGTTACAAAAGCGGCGCCCGAGGCCTCCACGGCGATCCCATAGGCCGCGTCGTCTCCGCTCCCACCAAGGAAGGTCGAGTAGAGGAGGCTGCTTCCGTTCGCGTTGAGCTTCGCCACGAACGTGTCTTGAGCGCCGTTGTTCGTCGCGTTGTAGGCCCCGGGCGTCGTAGGGAAGTCTGTGGCGTCGTCAGCCGTGACACCGGTCACGTAGGCGACGCCCGAGGCATCGACGGTATTCGCAAGGCCCCAGTCGAACCCGGTCCCTCCGAGGAACGTCGAGTACAGGAGGGGGTCGACGACGAGGTCCCCCGTCTCGTCCCACCCCGAGCAGGCGTAGCCCACGGTGCGCTCCGCGATCTGCTGGAAGGCGCAGGCGATGGGGAGGCCGCTGGCCTGCCAAGCGGCGGGGAGGTCGTCGCGGAGGGGGCCGAGGTCGGTCTCCACCGAGAGGGCACGATATGTCACTTCCAGGTTGGTGACGCCCTCGTAGACGAACGCCGCGTCCTCGAGGTCCGCCCCCGGATGAAAGACGAGGTCGTACTTCACTCCCTCAGGGGAGGTGCCGTAGACCACGTCGATCCCGTCCCAGACGTTCTCGTAGACGACCTCCGCGTAGTTCCGGACGTTCGTGTGCCAGCGAGCCGGGTCATTCCCGAGGAAGAAGTTGGCGCGGTGGGGGAGTTCCCCGCGGCCCTGGGGGAGGACAGGGTTCGCGCCCTCGAATGCGATGCGGACGAGGTGGCCGCGGAGGGGCGGGGCGGGCTCGGAGGGCGCGATGGGCGCGGCGAGCATTGGCCCGGCCCGGAGATCGATGTCGTGCTTGGGCTGACGTTCCTGGAGGTTCACCAGGACCGCCCCGGGAGCGAACCCTATGGAGACTCCGCCGCCGCGGGCATAGTAGAGCACCTCGGGGTTCGCGACCTGCCCGGCGTTCTCCGTGAAGAAGTCGGAGGGCACGAGGAGGGACGGCGCCGGGGATCCCTCAACGGTCTGGGGAATCGCGAGTGCCGCCGGGGAGGGGGTTTGGGCGGCCGCCCCCAGGGCGATTCCCAGCAGGAGCCCTACGGAAAGGATGGCACTCCACTTACTCCCGGGCCTTCCGAACGCTGGGGAGCGGGTCGGTCTGCCAATTCTCGTCTTGAACACTTGAGCCAGGGAGTCACGTGCCATTCACTCTCACCTCTCCGCGGAGCGCTTCCGCGGTGTGGGCCCGCGGGTGGCTGGCGGTGGTTATAACAACTGTGGGGTGATTCTCAATCCTCGAAACGCCCAATCCAGCCTGGTCTCTCCGCCCCGGATAGCCGTCCAGGTCATCCGCAGATGCGCGTCTCAGGCCGCCGGTGACCGAACCGCCTTCGAGGACGACGAGCGGCGCGAGGTAGTTCCCGATCTGTTGCTGCTCTTTGGGAACCGTGGTCACGTTCCGGAGCATCTCATGCGGGGAGGCTAGGCTGGCCCGCGAAGGCCCAGAAGCTCCGCCGCGCCGTCGTAGGTGACGCGCTCCACGTACCGCCCCCAGTAGACCAGCGCCTGGAACGTCGCATCGGAGTGGTGGGTCCCCACGTGCTCGGAGAGCGTTTCGGTCACCTCCTGTCGGGAGAGCGGCCTCCCCGCCGCGCGGATCAGGTCCGTGACCTGCCGGAAGAGGGGCATCTGGTCGATGACGGACCGGATGATCTCCTTGCGCTGCCGCAGGCCGGACCGCAGCAACTTCGATCCGAGCTCCGTGAGCACGATGTCCCCCTCGTGCACCTTGACGAGCCCGAGGAACTCGGCGGCGTCCACGACGGGACCGATCGTGACGATGTTCATCCGGACGTCCACGGCGATGCGGGCCACGTCGGTCTCCCCTCCGGCCCCGTCGATCGCGGTGAGGAGGCCGAGGATCTGCGTCAGCCCGGGTTTGGGCAGGCCGTGGTGGGTCGAGGAGGGTTTTTTGCGGGGTTCCCGGAGTTCGGCCATCGCAAGCCCCTCAAATGATGAGCGAGTATATCTCGTCTACCCAACCGAAGAACTCGGGTTCTTTCGGGTTCCTGGGCCGCGGGAGGTCGATCTCGCATTGCGCCTTGACGGTCCCTGGCCGACCCGTCATCACAATGACCCGGTCGGCCAGGTACACGGCCTCCTCGATGCTGTGGGTCACCATGAGGATGGCGTTCGGGGTGACCTCCCGGTCGGACCAGATCTGGAGGATCTCGTCGCGGAGGGTCTGCGAGGTGAGCGCGTCCAGGGACGAGAAGGGCTCGTCCATGCAGAGGAGCACCGGCTCCAGGCTCAAGGCGCGCGCGATGCCGACGCGCTGCTTCATCCCGCCACTGAGCTCCCGGGGGTAGGCGTTCTCGAACCCCGTGAGGCCCACCCCGTCCAGGTGCTTGCGCGCCTTCGCGCGACGTTCCTCTGCCGGGACATGGCGGGCCTCCAGCCCGATCTCCACGTTCTGCTCGACCGTGAGCCAGGGGAAGAGGGCGAAGGACTGGAACACCATGCCGAGGCGGGCGTCCCCGGTCCTCACCGGTTCTCCGAGGAAACGGACGGTGCCGGAGGTGGGTCGGTCCAGCCCGACGAGGATTCGGAGGAGCGTGGACTTTCCGCAGCCGGAGGGGCCGACGATGCAGACGAAATCCTCCTTGTTCAGCTGGAACTTCACCCGTTCCAGGGCGAGGAACTCCTTCCCGCCTTCGCGGTAGGACCGCGAGACCTCCTCGACCTCGAGGATCGTGTCCGCGGCGGTCATCAGACATCCATCCGGTACCGCAACGAGGCCCGGTTGAAAAGGGGGCGCCAGAGGGCTTTGTTCATCACGAGGACCACGACGATCATCGCGAGGATCGTGAGGAGGAGGAGTTCGTAGTCGGGCGGCGTCCCGAAGGTCGCGCGGTTCAGGATCTGGCCCAGGCCCGGGACCTCGTAGACCCGGTCCCCGAACCGGATGTACTCGGAGACGACCAGGGCATTCCAGCCGGCCCCCCAAGCGGTGATGCTGCCCGTGACAAGGGAGGGGATCATGGCGGGGAGGAGGACCCGGCGCCAGTACGTGAGGCCCCGGAGGCCGTAGGCGCGGGCGGCCTCCTCCAGGTCCCCGGGGATGGTCCGGACGCCGCCGATGAGGTTGAACAGGAGGTACCATTGCATCGCGAACACGGCGATGAGCAGCGCCGCCAGGGACGCCTCAAGCCCGAGGCCCCCGGCGACCACCAGGGAGAACCCCAGGATGACCGGGAGGAGCGCGGTGGCGGGGAGGGAGGCGAACACCTCGAGGAGGGGGGTCAGGAGGCGGGAGGCGCGCGGGTTCCGGCCCACGAAGACCGCGGCGGGGATCGTCCATGCGATCGCGAGCAGGTAGGCCAGGCCGAGACGAAGGAAGGAGGAGACGGCCGCGAGCGGGATCTCCCGCGCCCCGGGCGGGAGCGGTGAGGAGAAGAGGCGGATCAGGCCGATCAGCCCGGACACGACGACGAGGAGGAAGACCACGAGGAAGAGGCTCAGATCGACGCGGAGCACCGTGCGGGGGACTTTCGGGTGGGCGGTGAGCCCCCGGTCCAGTCGTGCGGAGGCCCGAAAGTAGGCGTCCGCGAAGGGGCGGCTCCGCTGGGAGAGCCATCGACGCGTCCGAGGGAAGGTCGGCATCCAGCGGAACGGCTCGTAATGCCCCGTCCCGGCGGCCGCCCCGGAGGCGACGCCCTCGACCCGGAAGCGCTGCGACCAGAGGCTCAGAGGGCGCCAGACGACCATGTCCAGGGCCAGCACCATCGCCGCCAGGGTGCCGAGACCGAAGGCAATCGCCGCGCCGTCCCCCGCCAACCCCGCCCGCGCGATGTACGCCCCGATGCCGGGCCGGGAGTACGTGGCGCCGAACGCACTGAACACCTCGCTGGCGACGAGGAAGAACCAGCCATTCGTCCAGGACAGGACCGAGTTGTGGACCAGGCGGGGGACCATCGCCGGGAGGTTGAGGCGGCGGAAGCGCACGGTCCCGTCTAGCCCGAGCGTCCGCGCCGCGTCCTGGAGGTCGCCCGGGATCGTCGTGAGGGACTCGTAGACCCCGAAGGCCATGTTCCAGGCCATGCTCGTGAAGATGAGGAACACGACGGCGAACTCAAGGCCGACCGGGTGGCCCTGGAACGCGGTGACAAAGAAGACCAGGGCGGCGGGGAAGAACCCGAGGATGGGGATCGACTGGAGGACGTCCAGGAGGGGGAGCATCACGGTGGCGGCGCGCTTGTTGGTCGCGGCCATCGTCCCGAAGCCGAGCGCGAAGACCAGGGCCAGGGCGTACGCGGCGACCATGCGGGCGAACGACGCCAGCGCGAGAAGCGGGAGTTCGGCGATCCGTCCCGCTTCCAAGGGGAAGAGGAGTGCGGCGACCGCCGCAGCTCCAATCAGGACCAAGAGGCCGTGGCGGAAGTGGAGGCCACGTGCCCGCATCGTCGCGGGATGGCCTGTGGGTATTTGCGGCTTTTGCGGCCGGGCGATGTCCGCGGTTCACCTCTACTGACCCGATCCCAGGCCGTCGAGGAGCGATTGTGCTGACCGCCCCCCGGAGACGGCGGCAGTGCGACCGGCGAGAACCGCGTTCTCGCCACGCCGGGTTTCTCCCTGCTGCGGGGTCCCGCGCCACGCACCTCCTGACGGAGCGAAGGAAGGACGAGAAGGCTGCGACGACACAACAGGAGCCCCCGCTCCCCTCGTGCACATCCACGGGCCAGTACGCCTGGCGCGTTGCTTCCGTCGGCTTGCCCTGGTTTGAACACGAACCGCTCCCCGAGTTCAATGCAGGCTGCCCAATTGTGCTTAGTCTTTCCGCAAATCCCGACGCCGAACTTCGCATAAGGGTCGGAGCTTCGTGCTCTTTCGAATACTGTTGAGAAAGGTTCATGGTCAATCCTCATCTTCGCGCGAACATGCGGTCGAGGAGTCCGTCCTCTCTGAAGCTCGGGCCGATCTTGGTGTGGGTCCTCGTCGCGATTCCCCTGCCCTTGCTGGGATCGGGGGGGCCCACGGCGTCCGGTGCCGACGGACCCCCCGCCGGCCTAGCGTCGCCACTGTTGGTCCCGGGATTCGCCCCGGCCGGCACGGAGGTGTCGGGTCTATCGACCTCTCCCTCGATGGAGTTTGTCACGGAGAACTTGAGGCCTTCCTGGCGCCCCGACATCCGGTATGTGCTGTCCACCGGGGCCGTCCAGGTCGGGTTCATCGACAGTGGGATCCTCGTGTACCTGCGCGGCGGGGGAGACCCGCTCTCGTCGAGGCGGCTCGACGCGGGCTTGGACACCGCTCCGGCGCTCCAAGCTCGACCCGCCACCCTTCTCCGCATCAGATTCCCCGGTGCGCAGTGGGTCCGGCCTGAGGGTCGTCTGATGCTCCCCCACCGCACGAACTACCTCGTCGGCAACGACCCGGCTCTCTGGGCGCGGGGAGCCCGCTCCTTCCGCGAGGTCGTCTATAAGGGCCTCTACCCCGGGATCGACCTCGTCTACCGACCCAGCGGGTCGGGGCTCAAGTACGAGTTCCTCGTCCGCCCTGGCGGCGACCCCTCGCAAATAGCCATCTCCTACGACGGGGCGGATGGCCTGGATCTCGACCCCTCGGGGGGTCTCACCGTGCGCGCCCCGGCGGGGATTCTCCATGACAGGTCCCCCGTGTCGTTCCAGGGAGCGGATCCTGTGGCCTGCTCAATCGGTCTCCGTGGTCGCACCACCTACGGGTTCGACTGTGCAGGGTGGGACACCACACAGCCTCTCGTGATCGACCCGCTCCTCTACTCAACCTTCCTCGGCGGCGCGGACTCCGACTGGGCGCTCTCCATCGCCGTGGACGCCGCCGGCAACGCCTACGTGGTCGGCCGCACCTTCTCGGCGGACTTCCCGGCCACAGCCGGGGCCTACAACACGACGTACTCGGGAGGCAACGACGTCTTCATAGCGAAGCTCAACCCGGCGGGGAGCGCCTTCGTCTACGTCACGTACCTCGGCGGGACGCGAGACGACGTGGGGTCCTCCATCGTGCTGGACGGCGCCGGAAACGCCTACGTGGCGGGCCGGTCGCAATCCCCCGACTTCCCGACGACCCCCGGCGTCATCGCCCCGGTCTACAACGGAGGCGTCGACGCCTTCGTGGCGGAGCTGGATGCCTCCGGGTCCTCCCTCGTGTACTCCACGTACCTCGGAGGCTCGAAGTACGACTCTGCAGCCTCCATCTCCATCGACAGCGGCGGCAACGCTTACGTGGTGGGCCGCACAACGTCGAACGACCTCCCCACGACCGCCGGGGCCTACAACGTGAACTTCAACGGCGACCACGACCTCTTCGCCGCGAAGGTCGCCCCCGGCGGCACCTCCCTGGTCTATGCCACCTACATCGGGGGGATCGGCTACGAGGTGCCGTCCGCGGCGGGGATCGACCCGGCGGGGAACGTCTACATCACGGGGCGGACGAACTCCACAGCCTTCCCCACCACATCCGCTGCCTTCGACCGGACGTACAACGGAGGGACGGACACCTTCGTGACGAAGCTGAACCCCGCCGGGGCCGGGCTCGTCTACTCGACCTACCTCGGGGGGAGCAACTACGACCCGGGCGACGGGCTCGCGGTGGACGCCGCCGGGAACGTCTTTGTCACGAGCCGCACGAACTCGACCGACTTCCCCACCACTGTCGGGGCGTTCGATCGGACCTACCATGGCGGGAGCGACATCTTCGTGACGAAGCTGAACGCCGCGGGCGCCGGGCTCGTCTACTCGACCTACGTCGGCGGCACCGGGTACGACTCCGGGGACGCGGTGGACTTGGACGCTGCGGGGGCCGCCTACCTCACCGGCCACACGACTTCGACGGACTTCCCCGTGACGTTGGGCGCCTACGACACGACCTTCAACGGCGTCAACGACAGCTTCGTCCTGGAGATGGACCCTGGCGGCGCCGTGGTCTACTCCACGTACCTCGGCGGCTCAAGCATGGAGTCGGCGGACGGTCTCGCCCTCGACGCAGCGGCCAATGTCTACCTCACGGGCAAGACGAGCTCCGCCGACTACCCGACCACCCTGGGCGCACCGTATCGGACGTTCAGCGGTTTCAACGACTCCTTCATCACGAAACTGAACGTCTCCTTCGTCCAAGTGACCGTGGACACCGTGCCGGCGGGCCTTCAGGTGATTGTCGCGGGGCAGACCTTCACCGCGCCGCACAGCTTCGGGTGCGGGAGGGACACGCCGGTCGCCTTGAGCGTCCCGTCCCCCCAGGTGGTCGCCCTCACGCGATCCACGTTCGCCTCCTGGTCCGACGGCGGAGCGCAGACCCACTCCATCACGTGCCTCTCGGCGGGCACGTACACGGCGTTCTTCTCCACGGAGTACCAGGTGACCGTGGACACGGCGCCCCCCGGGCTCCAGGTCCGGATCGACGGCGTGACCTCCTTCGCGCCGCAGACGTTCTGGTGCTCCCCTTCGGGGTCGCACACCCTCGAGGCCCTCTCCCCGCAGGCGAACGGCTCGGCGCGGTACGCCTTCCTGTCCTGGTCCGATGGCGGTCTCCAGATGCACTCCGTGACCTGCGTCGGCCCTTCGACGTTCACCGTGACCTACTCGGCGGAGTTCCTCGTCACCGTGGACACCGCGCCGACCGGCCTGCAGATCGTCGTGGACAGTGTCCCGACCACGGCCCCGTTGGCGTTCTGGTGCACCTCCGGATCCCCGCACACCGTGAGCACGCCGTCCCTGCAGAACGGGACGCCCACGAGCCGCCTGGCCTTCGCCTCCTGGTCCGATGGCGGCGCGCAGACCCATACGACCACATGCACCGCGAGCGCCAATCTCACCGCCACGTTCGTGACTCAGTTCAACGTCACTCTGGACACGCAGCCAGGCGCCCTCGACGTCCAGGCGGACGGCGGGTGGTCGGCGGCTCCCGTGAGCTACTGGTGGACCGCGTCCTCGGGACACACCATCCTAGTGAACGCCACCCAGATCGGGCTCAACTTCGCCTCGTGGTCGGATGGGGGGGCCATCGCCCACGTCCACGTCGCGACCCGGGCCGAGACGATCGTCGCGAACTACACCGCGGCGCCGGTCCCCCTCGCCCTCACCGCCACGGCGAACGTCACCGCGGGGACCGCGCCACTTCCCGTGAGCTTCACCGCCGCGTCCTCCGGCGGAGAGCCGCCGTACGTCTGGTGGTGGGACTTCGACGACGGCAGCGGGAGCTCGGCGCAGAACCCGGCGCACGTCTTCCTCAACCCCGGGAGCTACAACGTGACGATCCAGGTGAACGACTCCGGCTCCCCGCGGAACTCGACCGCCCGGGTGCTCCAGATCGTCGTCACCTTCACACCGCCAACGATGACGAGCTGCACGGTCACCCCCGACCCGGCCTCCGTGCTCCTGGGAGATAACCGCCAGTTCAGCATCCAAGCGTGGAACGGCACCCTCCCGATCACCGGCGCCACCGCCACGTGGTCCGTCCTGGGTGGGATCGGGACGATCAGCACCGCCGGGCTCTTCTCGGCGATGGCCGTCGGCTCCGGCTCCGTGGCGGCGAACGTCTCCCACGGCGGGAGGTCCGCCCTCTGCTCGGCGGCCGTGACCGTCGTCCCGGGCGCGCCCCCGACCGTCTTCATCGTCTCCCCCCCGAACCTCGCCATCGTGACCACGAACTCGCTCAACGCCTCCGGCACCGCGACCCAGGCCACCCTGGTCCAGGTCCGTGTCGGCGGGGGAACGTGGACCGGCGCGACGGGACTGGCGAGCTGGACGGCGGCCCTCGACCTTTCGGCCTTCCCGAACGGGAACGTCGTCATCGAGGCGCGGTCGTTCAACGGCACCGTGGAGTCCACGCACGCTTCGGTGACGGTGGTCAAGAAGGTCGTGCTGCCTTCCGCGCCCACCGTCGCCTTCCAGGTCCCCGTCAACGGGGCGACGGTGACCCTCACCCTCCTCAACGTGAGCGGGACGGCCTCGAACGCCACGGTCGTCCAGGTCCGCGCGGGGACCGGTCCGTGGCAGGCGGCGACGGGCATCGCTTCCTGGACAATCGCGCTCAACCTTGGTGCGTCGGCGGACGGACCGATCGTTCTCGAGGCGCGCGCCTTCAACGGCACCACGGAATCGGACCACGACTTCCACACGGTCTTCCTCCAGTTGCCTGTCCCCGCGGTGACCATCCTTCGACCCGCGGACGCCTCCGTGGTCCACCCGGGTCCGGAGGTCGTATCGGGCACCTCGCAGAACGCGGTCCTCGTCCAAGTGCGGCTGGACACCGGGCCGTGGACCGACGCCACCGGCACCGCGACATGGGCGGCCTCCATCGATTTCACCGCCGTACCGCTGGGGGTCCACGCGATCAGCGCGCGCGCCGTGAACGGCCTCCGGGAGGCGACCGCCCAGGTCACCGTCTTCGAGCAGCTCCAGGGGCCGAGCCCGGAGGTGGCCATCACGGCCCCGGTGAACGGAACCACGGTCACAACGGCCTCGGTGACCGTCAGGGGAACCGCGGCGAACGTGACCTCGGTGCAAGTCAACGTGGACAACGGGACCTGGTTTGACGCAAGCGGCACGTCGGCGTGGTCCGTCGACCTCCTCCTCGCCGGAATGCCCCCCGGCACGCACGTGATCACCGCCATCGCGTGGAACGGAACGACGTCCTCGGCCCCCGCCGCGACGACGATCGACTATGCGCCCGCTTCCCCCGGGAGCGTCCCTCTGGAGGTCATCACCCCGTTGGAGGACACCGCGGTGAGCGCCACGATGGTCTTGGCCGGGACCTCGATGGCCGGGGCGACGGTCACCATCTGGGTAGGGGGGACGGTCTTCTCCAACGTGACCGTCGGCTCCGATGGAAACTGGACGGCCAACTTCGACACGACGGGGCTCGCCGACGGGAGGATCACGTTCAGCTTCCAGGCGGCCCTCGGCGGGACGACGTCGACCACCATCGTCCGGCACGTCACCGTCTCCAACGGGTCGGGCCCGCGGGGTCCGGTCCAGGGCTTCCCTTGGTGGCTGGTCCTGGTGCTCGTCGCGGGCATCGCCCTCATCCTCTTCTTCGTCTGGAGACGACGGCGGAAGGAGAAGCCCGGGGAAGACCTTCCCCCGCCTCCGCCGCCCGACGCGCCCAAAGGTGACGGAAAACCGGAGGAACCGGCGGCGCAGGTCTTCTCGCTCCCGCGCGTGAAGCGACGGCGGGACCCGCGTGTCCTGCGGCGGTTGGGGGCGATGCTCGGCGGCTTCGCCATCCTCGCCCTCGGAGCCGCGACGCTCTACACCTCTGAATCCTCGCACGAGTACCGGTCAACGTTCAACATCCTCGCCAACCGATACTTCAAGATCACCGCGAACCTCAGGACCGACACGACCGTGGTGGGTGAATTCCAAGAGACCTCGGGACGGACCGTGACCTTCCTCATCATGGGCAGCGTGCAGTTCACCTCGTACCAGAGAGGCCAGAACATCGGGAACCTCTACGCCATCCCGGACGTGTCCTCGGGGAGCATCTCGTACCAAGCGACATCGACGGACACCTACTACCTCATCTTCACCCATGGCCCGGGCCTGTTGAACACCACGGAGACGGTGACCCTCCGCCGGCAGTACGTCTCGCACGACGAGTTCAAGCTCCTGGTTGGCGGGCTCCTCGTGATCCTGGGGCCACTGGAGACCTACTGGGCGTGGCGCGCGCGCGAGGAGCCTGAGCCTCCCGCTCCGGTCTCTCGCAAGCGGTAGGTCTTTCCATGGTCCCCGCAGGCGGTTCGGCGATTGCCGGGGCCTCGTGGCTGCGGCGTCACCTCCCGTTCCTAGTGTTCCTCGCCGCGTTCATCACCTACTGCGTCTACTTGCAGGTCCAGTACGCCGGAGCGCTCGAGCGGCTCGCGCTGACCCGGATCTTCTTCCAGGTCGCCATCGCGGCCGTGGTCATCGCCGCGTTGAAGAACGCCGTGGGGGTGCGGACGATCGGGATGTTCGGACCGGTGATCATCGCCCTCGCCTTCCTCGCCACCGGGCTTCTCCTCGGCCTGGCCCTCTTCGGCCTCATCCTCGGGGTCGTCGCCCTCGCCCGCGCGGCCCTCCTCCGGGAGCGCATCCAGGAATCGCATCGGGTCGCGATCCTGGTCACCGTAGTGGGCATCACGATCTCGTCCATCGCCCTGCTGGGGCTCGAGTTCGGGCAACACGAGCTGTTCTTCGCCGTCCTGTTCCCGGTGCTCATCAGCGCCTGGATCGCGGAGCGCTACGTGGAGCAGGTCACCCGCGTCGGCTGGAAGGATCCCTCCTTCGCCTTGGCCTGGAGCATCGTGGCCATCATCATCGCGTTCGTCGTAATCACCCAGGACGTGCTGGTGGACTTCGTGACGCTCACCCCGGTGACGTGGCCGGTGCTCGTCGCCCTCAACTGGGTCCTCGGGACCCAAGTGCGATTCCGGGTGAGCGAGCGGTTCCGGTTTGGCGGGGTCTCCCGCTACGCGCTCGCGGGGTCCGTGCTCGAGGGGGACTACAGCGACGATGTGCTCACGATGATCGTCCGCAACCGGGAATACGTCACCCGGTACAACCCGGCCGAGGTGATGGCCCGCCTGACGAAGGACGAGGCGAAAGCGCTCCTCGAGGCGCAAGGGGTGCCCGTAGCACAGACGTTCCTCGTGCTCCGTGAGCGCGGGGACCTCGACACGTTCCGGTCATGGCTGGAGGGAAGGGACCGCTTCGCGGTCAAGCCCGCGTCGGGGCACGGCGGCGAGGGAATCCTCCTGGTGCGCGGGCGGAAGGGGGACACGTTCGACACGAACCTCGGTCCCCTGAAGGCCGCGGCGCTGGAGACCCACGCCCGGGCCATCCTCGACGGGGAGTTCCGCGCGGGGGACCGCGATGTGGCGGTCGTCGAGGAGCTGCTCATTCAGGAGGAAGTCCTCCGCGAGATCGTCCCCCTCGGCCTGGCGGACATCCGGGTGATCAGCTTCCTCGGCTATCCGGTGATGACCATGATGCGCATCCCCACCACCGCCTCGGGCGGGAAGGCCAACCTGCATCTGGGCGCCGTCGGCGCGGGGGTGCGCGTGTCTACGGGGCAGATCATCCACGCGGTCTGGCACGGCCGGCCCCAGCCGAACCACCCCGACACGAACGCGGTCATCGTGGGCGGAAGCGTCCCCCACTGGTCGGAGGTCCTGGAGATCGCCTCGGAGGCCCAGTGGCTCAGCGGCCTCGGCTTCGCCGGCGTGGACATCGCCCTCGACGCGCGCCGCGGCCCTGTGGTGATGGAAGTGAACCGCCGGCCCGGGCTGGAGATCCAGAACGCCAACGCGGCGGGGCTGCTGCGCCGGCTCCGGGCGATCGAGGCCTTGCCCCGAAGGGAACGCCCGGTCGAGGAACGTTTGGAGGTCGCGAAGCGGCTGGATGACGAGAACTGGGGCCTCGTGGCCGGTGTCCCTCCCCCGCCGTAGACAGGGACCGTCAGAGAAGCGCGAGGACCGCGGGCCCATCGATGATCCCGTAACCGTACCAGGGGTCGTGCGGGAGCACTTGGTCGATGGCCCTCCGGGAGGCGGCGGCGATGGCGGTCTTGACGCGGACCAGGCTGTCGGCGGCAATCCCAGGGCGCAGGGACGGCTTCGCCTGCAAGAGGAGCGCCAGGATGCCGGCCACGACGGCTGCGGCGGGGCTTGTCCCGCTCGTCGTAAGATACCGCGCACCGAGCCCTGTGGAGACGAGCCGCACTCCCGGGGCGACCACCTCGGGCTTGAGGTTGGGCGCGGACCGGTTCTCCGAGGACCCGATGGAGCTGAAGGGGGCGATGATTCCGCTCGAGTCGACGGCGCCCACGGAGATTACCAGGGGCGCGTTCGCGGGAATCCCGACATCGCCGTCGTCGCTGGTCCCGTCGTTGCCCGCCGACGCGACCACGAACACCCCGCGGGCCGTGGCCCATTCGGCCGCCTGCTCCACCTTGCTTTCCACGAAGAGGTGGGCCTTGCTGCCGAGGGAGATGGAGATGACGTCCGCCCCGGGCAGGCCGTTCCCCGGGTCCACGCAGAAGTGGATTCCGGCGGCAACGTTCTCCGGGCTGCCCTCCCCCGCCGAGTTGACCACCTTCGCCACGATCAGCTGGACCTCGGGGGCGACCCCCCGGAGGCCTCCGTCCGCCGCGATGAGCCCCGTCATCGAGGTCCCGTGGCCGCTGTCGTCGTACGGCCCGGGCCGGAAGTTGACGAAGTCCCGCCAGGCGACGATGTGGGTGAGGGCGAAGTCCGGGTGGATCGCGTCCAGACCGCTGTCGACGACGCAGACGGTGATCCCCCGTCCGGTGAGGCCCAAGCCGTTCAAGGCGCGGGCTCCGGTCATCGTAAACGCCCACTCCGAGCGGGCGACATGGGGGCCGAGGACGGAGAGCAGATCGATGCGGCCGCTCCCCGCGAGCGCACCGACGCTGACGACGAGGACGATGACAGCGAGCGCGATTGCCCGGCGTGCGCGCGCCTTCCCGCCGTAGAAGGCCGGCGGCAGGACCGCGAGGGGTGTGGGGGCGCCCATGAAACCGTTTCCGGTCCGGGATTCGTCGAAGGCCTACTTACCCTTTGTCCGACAAGATTGAACGACGGGGCATGTTCGCGCCTTGGCGGGTGCGCACATCCCCCGGGGACCGGGAAGCGTCCGTGGGATCTTCAATCCCAGGAGCAATCCTCAGCCGCCCGTGACCGACCCGCCCTCGAGGACGATGTGGGGGACAAAGTAGTTCGCGATCTTCTGCTGTTCTCTGGAGAGCGCGGTCACGCTCCCGAGCATCTCGTAGAGGTTCCCCGACAGCATCGTCTCGCGCACCGGGTGGCGGATCTCCCCCTTCTCGATGTAGGCGCCGCCCTTCACGACCCCGGAGAAGTTCCCGCTCACCGGCTCGGGGAAGGCGGAGAGGCGGGTCACGAGGAGGCCCTGCTTCACGTCCGCGACGAGGTCGTCGAGCGGCCGCCTCCCTGGCGGGATGATGAAGTTGCTCGGCCCGATGGCGGGGACGGAGCGTGCAGAGCCGTCGGCGCTGGCGGTGGACTTCCGCTTGTCCTTGTTGGCGGTGTACGTGTTGTAGAGGTAGGAGCGCAAGACTCCCTTCTCGACGATCGGGAGGTTGTGGTGCGGCAGCCCCTCGCGGTCGAACGTCGAGGAGCCGATTCCCCCCGGGAGGGTTCCATCATCGAGGATCGTCAGCGTGGTGGAGGCCACGGGCTTTCCCAGCTTCCCCGCGAACGGGCTCATCCCCCGTTGCACGCTCCCCGCGTCCACCGCCGCCTCGACCGTTGAGGCCAAGAGGTCCTGGACCGTTCCCGGCGTGAAGATGACGGTCCCCTTGAAGCTCGGGCACTTCTTCGTGCCGAGCGAGCCGACCGCCTTCTCCGCGAACAGGCGCGCGGCCGGGGCGACATCGACCTCGTCCACCTGGTGCGTCGCGTCGAACTCGTACTGGAAGGCCGAGACCTCGCTGCCATCCACCGCCATCCCGAAGACGAACCAGTCGAAGGAGCTGCGGCGCTCGCTCGCCTGGATCCCGGTGGAAGTGACGATCGCCTTCTCACCGATCGCGCTCTCGAACTGTCCGCTGTCCACGGTGATCCGGGGGTCCACCGCCTTCGCCTCGCGCAGGAGGGTCGAGGCGTTCTTCAGCGCCTGCTCGGTCGTGAAGCCCTCCGCGGCCTCGTCGTAGATCCCCTTCACCGCGTGCAGCGGCAGCGGGTCCGCGAGGCGGTTGGCGGGGTCGCGGGGCGCCGTCGAGGCGAGGGCCACCGCCGCCGTCACTGCCGAATCGATCCGCTTCCGGTCCAGGCTGTTCACCGAGGAGAAGCCCAGCCCCGTCTTCCGGAACGCGCGGATGCCGAGCTGGTCAGAGGCCTGAGTGCGGCCTATCTTGATGTCGTTGTCCTGGAGGAATACGGCGGTCTCCCTCCCCGACCCGGCGAACACCTCCGCCTCGTCGGCGCCGGCCTTCAGCGCCTTCTTCACGGCGTACTCGCAGGCCGCCAAGAGGTCGGACATCAGCCCTGCCTCCCGCCAAGGATCGCCTGGCACCGGAGGAACGCGCCGCCGCCGTCCACGCGCGCGGCTTGGAACTTGCCGCAGAAGCCCGAGCCGAGATCGAATTTGAAGCCCCGGGAGATCGCGTCGACGCTCTTCAGGAGGTCGAACGTCTGCCCGGAGAGCGTGACGCTCTTGAAGAGCTCCCCGACCACGCCCTTTCTCACGCGGTACGTCTCCTGGGCCATGAACATGAACTCCCCGTTCGCGTCGGCCTGGCCGCCGCCGGCGCCCTTGATCAGATACCCGTCCTTCGTGTCCTCGACGACCTCATCGTCCTTCCAGTCCCCCGGAAGGATGTAGGTGTTCGTCATGCGGATGATCGGCTCGTCGGTGTGCTCGAAGGCCCGCGCGTTCCCGGTCACGGGCTGTCCGAGGGACAGCGCCGTCTCGCGGTCATGGAGGTAGGACCGAAGGAACCCCTTCTCGATGACGGTCGTTCCCGCCCCGCAGGGCGTGCCCTCGTCGTCCGCGAAAATCGTCCCCGCCGCCGCGGGGTCCTCCTTCGGGTTCCCGCTGTCGCGCAGCGTGACGAGGTCGGAGGCGACGCGCTCGCCGACCTTCCCCTTCACGACGGAGCCCGAGAGGACGAAGTCCCCCTCGACGGTGTGCCCCACCGCCTCGTGCGAGAGAAGGCCGACCATGGAGGGATCGAGGATCACCGTGGCCCGTTCGCCCTTGACGTGCTTCGCCTTCGCGAGGGCCTGCGCCTGCGTCACCGCCGCCTTCGCCATCTCGAGGTGATCGCCCTTCCGGAAGAGCTCTTTCCATCCGCCGGTGACGCCGCAGGCCTCGGCGCCCCGCACCTTCTCCCCGCCCCCCTCGGCGACCGCGATGACCGCGAAGTCGGGCTTGCAGTACTGGAGGTCGACGCGCGCGCCGTCGGTGGACACGATGATCTTGCGGTCCAGGAACTCCCGCCACAGCGCAGTGGAGCTCACGATGCCCTTAGTCTTCCGCACGGCCTTGTCGGTCTCCCGCACCACCGCCATCTTCTCCTCGAAGGAGTGCTTGGAGAGCGGGTCCTTCCCGGTGGCGGCGAACTTCCCGGTGGCGGGTTTGCGGTCCGCCAGCCCCGCCACGCGTCTGTGCTTGTCCTTGGCGGCGATCTTGGCGGCGCGCAGCGCGTCCTTCGCGGCGGTGATGAGGTCCGCCTTCTCCGTGGAGCCGGTGCTGGAGAAGCCCCAGGCCCCGTCGGCGAGGACCCGGACGCCGACGCCGGTCAGGTGCGTGTAGTTCGCGCTCTGCAGCTCCCCCTTGCGGACGAGGAGGTCCAGGTACTTCCTCTCCTGGTACCGGGCATCGGCGTACTCGGCGGTGATGGAATCGAGCGCCTTCTCCAGAAGGTCGAACAGTGGACTCCCCGCCGGCGGAGTACCCGAGGGCTATTTGAAGCTGGCCGGGCGGATCGGCAGGACCGCCGCTACTCCAGGCTCAGGTAGAGGAACACGGCGAAGGCCGCGGCCTTCAGCATCTCGGCGGCGAGCACGAGGGGCGCCAGCGGTCCCCCGAAGTGGTCGAGCGCGCGGAAGAGGATCGGCGAGCTCACAAGGGACTGCCCGAGGAGTGCAGCGAGGACCACGAGCAGTCCGAGCGCGAACTTCGAACGCGTCTCCCGATACGTCTTCGCGTACACCACGAGGAGTGCGATGAGCAGCGCAATCCCGACGGCCGACAGCACCGTCGCCACATCGTCGAACATGGCCCGGGGGTACGGCCCCGGGCGAGGTCCCGGAGGCGCGGGGAGGGCGGCGAGCGCCGTCCCGGCGGCAATCCCCGCGCACAGCACGAGGATGACCCATGCAGCGGCGCTCAGGCCGTTCTTCTTCGGTTCACGGACTTCCATGGCTCTCACCTTTCGCTCTCATCTTGCTCACGATCCTGTCGAACGTCTCCCAGTGTGATTCGAACGGGCCCGCGAGGAAGTACACCTGGCCGTACCGCGCGCCGGCGGTCACGACCAGACCGTTCTCGCTGAGCACGCGGAGGTGATGGCGCACCGTGGTGTAGTCCAGGGCGAGGGCCTGCGCGAGCTGCTGGGCGTTCCGCGGCTCCTCCCGGATCGCGAGGGCGACCCGGGCGCGCGTCCCCGCCCCGGCGCTGCTCCCGAAGAGCCACCAGAGGACCCGATCGATGCTGTCCACGCTGCCCTCCTGTGCACTGGCGCCCCGTGAATATACCTTCCGTCCCGAGAAAAAGAGGGGGGGCGGGGAGGAGGCCCCCCGCCCCCGTGCCGAAAGGGCTCATGCGGCAGGGGTTCCGCAGGGGCCGATCACCGGGGTCCAGTCCGCGTCGAGGACGTTGCGGATCCCGTCGCCGTCGTCGTCCGCGTAGAGCGGCGGCATGTGGAAGTCCGCGTCCTCCCCGTTCACGATCCCGTCGCCGTCCCTGTCCTCCAGGAGGAAGGGTGGCGTCCAGTCGTTGTCCAGGAGGTTCCGGACGCCGTCGCCGTCATCATCGGCGAGCGGCACCGGGGCCGTCCAGTCCGCATCTTGCCCGTTCGCGATGCCATCCCCGTCCGCGTCGGCGAGGAGCGGCGCCAGGGTCCAGTCCGCGTCGAGCGCGTTCCGGATCCCGTCGCCGTCGGCATCGGCAAGCAGCCCGAGGTCCCCGCCGCCCCGGTGCGGTCCAGGTCGTGGCCCGGGTCCGGGACCGTCGCGGTGATCGCACCCGCACTGGGGGGTCGTCCCGTTCCCGGCGTTCATGATGCCGGCATTCGTCGTCGCGCCTGTGTCTCCCGAAGTGCTCGCGGCCACGACACCGGCGACGCCGGCGAGCGCGACCAAGAGGGCCAGGAAGACGAAGGTCTTGGCGTGTTTCAAGGTGTTTCACCTCAAGCCTAAAGAGGCGGAAGAGGGGGTTGGGCTTTTTCGGAGAAGCTTCCCAAATCTCTCGCGGATCCCCCCGAGAACCCACTTCGATCCGAAGGACGGGACCCTCGGGCGGTGCACGGAATCGCTCAGCGATGGTACGGGACGTCCCCGTAGGGGCCGGCCTGCAGGCGCCGGAGCGCCTCTAGAATCTCGTCGCGCTTCTCCCGAGCCTTTTGCACGCTCGAGCGCTGGGTCTCGATGTCCCGGATCATCCCCTCGACGTCCAGCCCCCGGCGGCTCAGCGCCGCCCCGTGCTCCCGGAACAGGAGGAGGATCGCCTCGATCACCGCCTCTTTCTCCGGCGTGGTGCCGTCGGCATCGGCGCGGTCTCTCAGCTCCGCCACCCGCGCCAAGGCCTTCCGAAGCGCTTCGTCCTCGTCGTCAGGGTCCTCCAGGGCCATGCGCGGAGGAAGCACGACCCAGGAGATGAACACCGCGGTACGTTTCTCATCCTGAGGACGAACGTCGGGGTTCCCGGGGAGCGGTGCGCGAGGCGGACCCCGGACGGGCGCCTTCAAGACGCTGACCGCCTTGCGACGGGCCGTGAGCGAGGCGGATTGCGGCATCGAGGTGTACCTCACCGCCACGCCGGGCACCGGCGGCCGCATCAAAGCGGAACCGGAGGACTTCGTCATCGAGGAGATCGCCTCGCCGCCGCCGCGGGACGAGGGCGGCAAGTTCACCGCCGCGGTGATCCGCTCCCGGAACTGGGAGACGAACCGGCTCGTGCGGGAGATGGCGCGGAACCTCCGGGTCTCCCGCCAACGCATCGCGTTCGCGGGGACGAAGGACAAGCGCTCCGTGGCGACGCGGCTGTTCACCTTCGAGATGCCCCTGGAGGAGCTGTCCCACCTGCACCTGGCCGATGTCGATGTCCTCGACGCCTTCCCCACCGCCCGGGCGGTCGAGATCGGAGACCTGCGCGGCAACCGCTTCCGGATCGTCGTGCGCGGGATGGCGGTGACCGGAGAGGACGGCCGGCGGATCATCGAGAAGACACTGGAACCGATCACCCGCGCCGGCGGCTTCCCGAACTTCTTCGGCCTCCAGCGGTTCGGCTCGCGTCGCCCGGTGACGCACCTCGTGGGGCGTCACATCGTCCGTGGCGACTTCGAGGAGGCGGTGAGGACCTACGTCGCCAACCCGATCGAGGGGGAGGGTGAGGAGGCGTTCGACGCACGCGAGGCCCTGGAGCGGACGGGGGACTACCGCGCGGCGTTGGACGAGTACCCGGAGTCTCTCGGCCTCGAGAAGGCGGTGATCAACGTCCTCGTGCAGCGCCCCGGGGACTTCGTGGGTGCCCTGAAGGCCCTGCCGTGGAACCTCCTGATGATGTTCGTCCACGCCTACCAGTCCTACCTGTTCAACCGCATGCTGAGCGAGCGGATCCGGCGCGATCTCTCGATCACGGAGCCGGTGGCGGGGGACCTCGTCCTCCCCGTGCGCGCGGACGGCCTCGTGGACCGGGAGCGGTGGGTGCCCGTCGGGGAGGCGAACCTGGAGCGTGTGCGGACGCAGTGCCGCGCGGGGAAGGCGTTTGTGAGCGCATCCGTGTTCGGCGCGGAGTCCTCCCTGGCGGGTGGCCCGATGGGGGAGATCGAGAACAATGTCCTGGAGGAGGAGGGCGTGGCGGCGAAGGACTTCATCGTCCCGCGGGTGCCGCGGCTCTCGTCCAAGGGCACGCGGCGGGAACTCGCCTGTCCGCTGACCGACCTCAGCGTCGCGGTGCAGGACGACACCGCCACGTTCGCGTTCTCCCTGCCTCGGGGGTCCTACGCGACGTGCTTCCTCCGCGAGGTACTCAAGGACGAGGCCGGGCTGCGGTGAGCTCTTCACCTCGCCCGGGGCGGGCTCCGCCTTCACGCCTGCGGCGGGTTCTCCTCGGGGGTCGCCGGCGGTGTCGGCGAGCCTTCGCCCGTCTCGGGGGGCGGGAGCTCCTCGGGGGAGGTCTCCGGAGGTGTCGTGGGCGCGGTGGCGTCGGCGGGGACCTCCTCGGGCTTCTTCTTGCGCCGCATGAGGAAGAACAGCAGGAAGAGCACCGCGAGGACGATCAGGACGAGGAGGATCACCCACGTGTAGTCGGTGGTGGGCTGCTGCCCACCGCCGGTCTTCGTCATCGGGATCGTGACGCTGGGATTGAGGTCGGTCGTGGTCACCGTGACCGAGCCGGCTGCGTTGTCGTAGCCCGTCTTGGTGACCGAGATCGCGTAGGTGCCGATGGCGACGTTGTTGAAGACGGCCTGGCCGGCCGCGTTGGTCGTGACGGGGTTCAGCCCCTGGAGTGTGACCGTCGCCCCTTGGATCGCCCCGTCAGGTCCGGTGACGTTCACCGTGACGGTCCCCGTGGCCGCCGGCGTCTCCATCGTGAAGTTGAATACGGCGCTGTTCTGCCCGGTCTCGTAGCCGTCCGAGGCCCGCACGCGCCAGTAGTACTTCGTCGAGGCCGCCCCGTCGGTCATGCTGGCGATGAGGGCGGTGCCGGACCCGGTCTTGAAGATCGCCCCGAAGGCCGCGTCGGTGCTCACCTCCCAGGTGTACGTCAGCGGCGCGTCGTTCTCCGCGTCCGTCGAGGCGGTCCACACCAGGGAAACCGCCCCGATCGGCCGGTCGATCGCACCGTTCGCCGGCGTGGTCAGGACGGGGGCCGAGGGCGGTTCGTTCGTGTGGAACTTGACGATGGCCCAGGCGGACCAGTTCTGCCCGTCGCTCACGCGCACGGAGAGCCAGTAGTCCGTCCCATCGGCCAGGGCCGCACCGCCATAGGCCAATGACGTGGCGTTTCCGGTGAGCTGAGTGGAGTTCCACACATCCGAGGCGCCTGACGTCGTCCCGACGTACACCTGGTACTGCGCTTGGCTATCGTTGTTCGCGTCGGCGTAGGTCCAGTTGAACACCGGGCTGGCGGTGATGATGTGGAGGATCCCCGCCGTCCCGTTCAGGAAGGCATCCACGCCGGGGAAGGACGCGACCGGGTCGTTGTTGCCCGGCGTCACCGCGGAGGTGTTGAAGTCCCACACCGACCACGCGGAGCACTCGTACGAATCGCACGCCTCCGCGCGCCAGAAGTACGACGTCCCCGCCAGGGTCGTGAACCCGTTCGAGGTCACTCCCGGGACTGTGCCCGACCCCACGAGGGGGGGCGTGAAGAGAGCGTTGTCGGCGACCTCGTAGGTGAACGTCACCACATCGAGATCCGGATCCGCGCCGCCCGAGGTCCACGAGACGGTCGTCCCCGCTCCGGCGGTGATGGTCGCGCCGTTCGTGGGGACCGTGGGGGCCACGGGGGCCGGCGGGATGCCGTTCGTGTGGAAGACCGTGTCGTTGAAGGATCCCCATCCCGTCCCGTCATGGACGGCGATGCCCCAGCAGTAGTCCGTGCCGTCCACGAGCGCCGAGCCACCGTAGGCCACGCTGCTGGCGGCCCCGCCGGTCGGGCCGGGGGCCCACTTGTCGCTCAACCCGCAGGCCGTTCCCACGCGGGCCTCGTACTGGGTCTGCGAGCCGCCGTCCGAGTCGAAGAACGTCCAGGCGAACGCCGGGCTGGCGGTGAGGATGTGCAGGATGCCGACACTCGCCGCGGCGTACGTGTCCACCGTGGGGTTGCGGGCCTCGGGCGGGACGTTGACGACCGCCGAGGTGTTGAAGTCCCACACGGACCACGCGGAGCACTCGTACGAATCGCAGGCCTCCGCGCGCCAGAAGTAATTCGTCGAGGCGACCGTCGTGAACCCAGTCGAGGTCGTCCCGGCGCCGGTGCCCGAGGCGATGAGGGGCACACTGAACCCTGCGCTGTCGTCGACCTCCCAGGTGTACGTCACGGGGTCCGTATCCGGATCGGCGCCCCCGCTCGTCCAAGTGACGGTCGTACCGGCTCCCGCGCTGATCGTCGCGCCGCCGGCGGGGGTTGTCGGGGTCGTCGGGGGCGGCGGGATGCCGTTCATGTGGAAGAGCGTCTCATTGAACGCGGACCAGTCCGTGCCATCGTTGACGCGGATGCCGAAGTAGTAGTCGGTGGAGTCGACCAGGGCCGCACCGCCGTAGACCACGCTGTTGGCGGCCCCCGGGGTCGGGCCAGGCGCCCACATGTTGTTGGACATGCTGGTCGTGCCGACCTGGACCTCGTACTGGGTCTGCGAGCCGCCGTCCGAGTCGAAGAACATCCAACCGAGGGTCGGCGTCGCGGGAAGGACGTGCAAGATGCCTGGGGTCCCGGTGGCGAATGAGGCGACCGTCAGGGTCTGCGCCTCCGGCGGGGCATTGACGGAACCGGGCGTGATCAGCGTCTGTGTACCAATGACGTACGTGTCCACGGGGCAGCCCGGGCAGACCACGAGGTCAGGCGCGGCGACGGTGAAGTACGTGGCGTCGACGATCCCGCCGCCGACGTAGACGCCGGTCGCCGCTGTCGCGGAGATGTCGAAGGAGATCCAGATGATCTCCGGCGTGCCCGCAGTCACGGTGAGGCCCGGTGCGAGGGTCGCAAGGCCGGCCGTGAAGGTCGTGCTGTCGAGGAGAGTGTCCGTCCCGGGCGAGAAGGTCATGTCCCCCGTGTCTGCCCACGCGCGCACGGCGGCGATGTCCGTGTCCGTCCCTGTGCCGGTGAGGTCCACGTCGATGAGCTGGAGGAGGACCGAGTTCGCATTCGCGGACAGGTCCAGCCCGAGCACAGGAACATCCAGGGCCCCCTGGGTCGCGGAGGCGACGGCGATCGAGTAGGGCATCACGGTCAGGGTGTCGATCGTGTCCATGATCCACGTCTGCGTCCCGGCGATGTACGTGTCGACGGGGCACGCCGGGCATGCGGCGACGTCCGGCGGGATGACGGTGAAGTAGGTGGCGTCCACGAACCGGGCGCCGACATAGTCGTTCGGCGTCGCGCCCGCGGCGATGTCATAGCTCACCCAAAGCTGCGCCGGGATCGCCGGCGTCACGAAGACGCCCGCGTTGAAGGTCAGCGTCCCGCCGACGAACACTTGGGTGTCCATGAGGATGTCTGCGGCGGGGTTGAACACATTGTCCATGTCGTCGTACCAGAGCTGGGCCTGGGCGATGTCCGTATCCAGCGGCGGCGCGCCGCTCAGGTCGACCTGGATCGTGCCGACGATGGTGTCGTTGGTGGCGATGGTCACGTTGACGCCCGCCATGAGGACCTGCAGGTCCCCGGGAAGGACGGAGGCCGGGGCCCAGTCGGTCGGGAGGAAGGTCACGACGTCCGGAGTCGGCGCGACGATCTGCGTCTTGACCCCGACCTGATAGGTGTCGAACGGACAGTTGCTGCAACCGGAGGAGTCCGGTGGGGCGACATTGAAGTACAGGGCACCGGCGAAGGAGGCGCCGACGTAATCGCCGATCACCGCGGTCGGTGAGATGAAGTAGACGATCCACCACACCTGGGGCAGTCCAGCGGTCACCAGGCGGGGACCGAGGAAGTTGATCGTGGCGGTGAGCCCGGCGAACGCGCCGAAGCCGAGGGCCGCGTCCCCGCCGTCAAAGACCCCGTTGCCGTCATCGAGGACGACGAAGACGTTCGTCACGTCCGTGTCCGCCGGAGGCGCACCGGTGAGGCCCACCGTGAGCCCGTTCACGAGGGCGTTGTTCGCGTTCACGGAGACGTTGATGCCCGTCATCACGATGATCTGGCCGGGCTGCACCGCAAGGGGCGCCAGGTCGTTGAGGGTGAAGGTGACGGTGTCGCCGCCGCCCCCGCCCGTGATCAGCGTGCGCAGGCCGTCGTAGGTGTCGAGGGGACAGGTGGGGCAGGTCGTCAGGTCCGGGGCGTTGACGGCCACGTACGTCTCGTCAACGATCTGGTACCCGACGAGGTCGCCCCCAACGGCGCCCGGAGCGATGTCATAGGTCACCCACACCCGCGCCGGGTTCACGGGGTCCACGGTCACCTGGACGCCCAGGGGAATGGTCACCGTGCCGGTGAAGAAGGGGCCGAACCCGACGAGCGTGTCCGCTCCCGTGAAGATGTTGTCCCCGTCGTCGAGATAGAGGTTCACCAGGGTGACATCGCTGTCCAACGGCGGGTTGCCGGTGAGGTCGACCGTCACGGCGCTCACGGCGACAGAGCCGGTCGAGGTGTTGAGGTCCAAGCCCGCCATGACCACGTCCGGGGTGCCGGCGGCGGTGGTGGCCGGGGCGAAGTTCTGCGGGGTGATCGTCAGGAGGTCCGGGACCGGCGGAGCGTCGTCCACAAGGACATCGTCCACGTACCAGCCCGCGAAGGTGTTGTTCACCTCGTCGACGGTGTCGAACACGAAGCTGACGATGACGTTCGGCCTTCCTGCTGCCGCGGAGAGATCCGCATGCATCGTCTCCCAGGTGGTCTGGTTGCTGGCGGGATTCAGGACCTGGAGAATCTCGGCCGGGCCGAGTGGCCCGTTCCAGTAGACCTTCATCGTATCGAACCCGGCGTTCGGCTCGGTCTGCCGCCAGGTCGAGAAGTGCAGCCACACGGGGGGCGGCACGGCGGCGAGAGAGAAGGATGGGGAGGCGAGCGTCCCGAGGTGGGCCAGAGGGAGGCCCGTGCCATCATCGAGGTCGTAAGTGCAGGCGGTCAACCCCGGCGGCGCCGTATCGAAGTGGAATCCCCACGCGTCGGGCAGACTCGCGCTCGAAACGGGGTGGTTGGCAACCGGACTCCCGTAGCAGGGATCGAGGCCCGGGCCGGGGATGCTCGACGCCTCGTGCCAGGCGTTGCCCGGCGGGGCGGTGACCCACGGTTGGGGAAGGCCGTCGAAGTTGTCCTGGAAGAAGGTGAGGGCCCGCGCCGTGGGGGCGAACCCCACCAAGGCGGAGAACCCGGTCACCAAGAGCAGTCCCACTGTCAGGCTGGTCATTCCGTACGAAACGCGGCTTGTCATCCTCGCCACCTCTAGGGTAGACCCCTGCCGGGAGGAGGGGTCATGGCTTAAGCTTTCTCGAACGTCCTTCGAAGCCTCACAGGGCCTCCCGGCGGTCCAGGACGTAGTGGATGGCGGCGATGCACGAAGCGGCGAGGTAGCTCGTCCGCCGTCCGAGGGAGACCTTCGTCCCCTTCCGCAGGATGAAGGACTCGTCCACCCGGGAGAGGCCGACCTGGTCCCCGATGACGAAGACGGGGTCGTTCTCGATCTCCACGGTCTCCAGGGGTTCCCCCTTCTCGTGAAGAGCGAAGGCGGGGCCGGTGGACCGGATGACCTGCTGCAGGCTCTCGCGGCGAACGGTGAAGCCGGGGTGCTGGCCGCCGGCGAGGACCTTTCGCAGCACCTCCCGCCAGGACTCCTCGTCCGTCCGGACGTCGTGGAGGGTGCCGCCGTCGATCGTCACCGCCACGGGGGGCCGAGGAGGCCCGCCGAGGATGGCGGTGAACGTCGTGTCCTCCCGGTGCCCGTGCGAGACGAAGAGGGCCATCAGTGCGCATTGGTAGACGACATCGAGTCGCCCCGCCTCCCGGAGGCTTTGGAAGGAGCCATCCGTTCTTCCCGTGCGCGAGACGAGGATGAAGCGCCGCATCTCACACCATCCCCCAGGCATGCTCGCAGTTCCCGACCGTCCAGGTGCCCAGGTCGGCGAGCGTGGTCTTCTTGGAGCCCTCGCGGAACTCGAACTCCCGCAGGATGGCCGGGTACTCGTTGTAGTACAGGCGAGAGGTCAGGATCCCCAGCCAGGGCTGCTCGATCTTCCAGTACGCCCGCGCGTAGCATTCCATGACCATCCGCACCGACGCACTGCCGTCGTCCCCGGTGAGGGTGAAGGTCGGGAGGTCGTCTCGATACGTCTTGTTCATCGTGAGGTTCTTCACCCGGCGCACCTTCCCGTCGCGGCCGTCCACAAAGATGAGCCCGCGCGACAGGTTCCGTTCCCCCCAATCCAGCCTGCTGCGGTGGCGTTCGGTCCGGCGCATCGCCGGCGGCCCGATGTGCGGCATGAAGTAGTCGAGGTACGAGCCGTTCTCCGAGTGGAAGGCGGACCAGTACCAGGGGCTCGTCGGGGAGTTGATCCGGACGTTCTGGAAGTAGGCCGTGCCTTCGAGGGCATCGGTGCGGCCGTTGGCGGTGATCGTCCCCGCCGCATGCTGCCCGCGGATCTTGAACATCGTGTACCCTAGGTTCATCAGGTACTGCTTCCCCGTCGGCACCAGGCCCTCGAGGTGAGGCCGCCACGGGTCGAGCGTCAGGTCGATCGCGCAGTCGGGCCGTCGCACGGCGACCCGGGTCGAGGCGGGCCCGGCATCGAAGCGGTAGTGGTTGCCGCCACTCCCCAGGTCGAGGCTCCCCCCGTCCCCGACCGGCGCCAGCCGGATGTGGCCATCGTCCAGGAAGAGCGGGTCGTGCATCGTCTCGCCGTCGAAGTACCAGGCCGCGGTCATGCCGTCCACCTCGAGGCCTTGGGGCGTCCGCGAGAAGGTCCGGTCGTTCCGCCACTCGTGCCCGTTGACCACGAGCTTCCGGCAGTTCCGAGTCCCCCACAGCAGGACGAGCTGCCGCCACCGCTGAGGGTCCCGCGGGTTCCGGAAGAAGAAGAGGAGCCACCACCACCACCAGGTCCGGTTCCGGACGACGTGGTCGGTGTCCACGTCGAGGACCTGCCGCCAGCTCATCGCGGCGCTCCATCGGACGCCCCTCGAAAAGCTTTGCGGCCCCCCGAACCTTCATTACCGCCATCCGCGTTCGGCGGGGCCATGGCGGAGAAGGTCGTGGAGACCTGCGACGTGGCGAGCTGCAAGAACCCTTCGGCGCGCTCCTTCCCCTCGGTGCGCATCAAGGGCGCGGAACTCACGCTGAAGAACGACGACGCCCGCCGCGCGAACCTCTGCAAGGACCACTACAAGCAGTTCAAGAAGGCCACTAAGAAGGACCGCGAGCTCGAGCGCGTCACCTGGTGAGCCAGCTTTATCCCCGCCACGCGTCTGCGCGGCCGTCCCCATGAAGGCCCCCGCCATCGCGTTGCTCGCCGCCGCGGGCGGCGCCTCCTCCCTGGTGTTCGTCCCGAACCTCGCGGTCGCGGTGGGAGCGACGGAGGGCCAGGTGGGGGTCATCTTCGCGGTCCACAGCCTCCTCGCCTTCCTCGCCTCCTTCGCCTTCGGCCGGATCGCCGACGTCCGCGGCCGCCGTCGCGTCCTGCAGTTCGGCCTCGGGCTGTCCGTCGCCGCGGCGGTGACGCAGGTCTTCGCCTTCGACCCCTGGACGATCGGCCTGAGCCGCGCCTTCCTCGGCCTCGCGGTCGGCGTGTATCCCGGGGCCCTCGTCGCGTTCGCGTACGAGGCGGAGCACAAGATGGGGCGGTTCGCGATGTACGGGTCGCTCGGGTGGGCGGCGGGGAACTTCCTCGCGGGGGTCCTGGCCTTCGCCTACCCCGGGCAGTTCGCGCTCGTCTTCGCCGGAAGCTCCGCCCTGTTCTGCGCGGCCTGGCTCGTGGCGATGAGCCTGAAGGTCCTGCCCGAGCGGCTCGTCGACGTCCCGCGCTTCCCGTTGGCGGTGATCCGGAGGAACTTGCCGATCTACGTCACGATGCTCGTCCGCCACACCGGCGCGAACATGGTCTGGGTGATCTTCCCGCTGTTCCTCGAGCGGGTCCGCGGCTTCACTCTGTTCGACGTCGGGCTCCTGCTGGCGGTGAACCCGCTCATCCAGGCGGCGGTCATGTTCCAGCTCGATCCCTACCCGGGGAAGCGCCTCGTCCCCATCGGGATCGTCCTGAGCGCCGTGACCTTCCTGCTGTTCACCCTCGCCACCGACTTCTTCTCGATGCTCCTCACGCAGGTGGTGCTCGGGACGGCGTGGGCGACGCTCTGGGTGGGGAGCCTGAAGATGGTCACGGAGCGGAACGAGGAGCGCGCGACCGCCACCGGGCTGCTCGCCTCGACGACGACGCTGGCCTCCATCCTCGGGCCGCTCGCCGGCGGGTTCATCGCCCTGACGTACGGGTACTTCGCGGCGATGTACGCCGCGGCGGCGATGTCGGCGCTCGCGCTGGTCACGTACCTGTGGGCCAGCGGTGCGGAGTGGGGCGCCATTCCCCGCGGCCGAGGGAGCACGTTCAAGTGACGTCCTGCGAATCCGGGGGACCGGAGGCGCCTCGATGGCCCAGGGCGACGGCGTGGTGAGTTTCGTCATCGGCCTGGTGCTCACCCTCGTGGGGGTCGCCAGTCTCGTGATCGACCGCATGCCGGTCATCTTCTGCGGCTTCCTCCTCTTTGGCCCCCTCGCGCTGATCCACGGGTTGCGCGAGATGACGCGGGCCCCGCGGCCGCCGCCGTACCCTGCCTACGCCCCCTATCCGCCACCCTATCCGGCGCCGTATCCGCAGTACCCGCCGCCCTTCCAGCCCCCGTACACGCCTCGGCCCCCGCCCGCCGCCCCGATGTCCGGGATCGGCTGCATGCAATGCGGTGCCCCGCTCCCTCCACACTCGGCCGCCTGTCCGAACTGCGGCCTCCCGGCGCCGGGCGCACGTCCCTGTCCGACGTGCGGTGCGCTCCTCCCAGGTGCCTCGGTCTTCTGCCACCGGTGCGGCACGCGACTCGCCTGACTCATGGGTAGATGCAAAGTTCTCTGAGCCCGGACGCGGGCTTCAGTTCCCGTCCCAGGCGCATGCGGTCCAGGCGCTGCAGGCAGATCTCGTTGAGGACGTTCACGGTCGCCTTGAAGAGATGACCGCCAACCGCCTCATGGCCCCGCTTCCCGGCGGTGAGATGCACATGGATCGGGGGATCCGCGGACGGCGTCAAGGTCCCGTGAAGCGCAAGCAGTTCTGCGGGTTCCGCGAAAATCTTCCGGTCGTACTGCCGGCCGTTGAAGTACCCCAGCTCGAAGTCGCGGACCATCCCGATCCCCCAGAGGACGAGGCCGCTCTCGAGGCGATGCTCCGCCGCCAACCCGCGCAGGCAGGCGAGGAGGTCCTCCCCGTCATCCAGCTTGGCGACGACGACCCCGTTTTCCTCGGCGCTCGGCATGCTTCCTCCTCTTCACCGGTTCCGCATGGATCTTGAGCCGCTTCTCGATCTGCTCCGCGAGCTCGCCCGCGTGCGAGAAGACGGTGTACACGTGGCGTGGATTGCAGGCGGCGGTGAACTGCAGGAGGTCGTCGAAATCCCCGTGGTCCGACAGGGGGAACTGGGCGTCCACCCCATGGGAGCGTACGAAGTTGAACAGGCTCGCCCAGCCGCTGGCGTACCCGAGCTTCCCGCCGCTCTCCCGGATCCAGGCGACGCTCTCGGGCATCGGGTCCTTCACCCAGCCGCTCGGCAGGACGTAGATCCGCGGGTCCTTGCGCTCGCCCGGGGCGAGATCGGACAATCGGCGGTAATGCAGCGGAACACCGTGGCGGCGGCACACGTCCGCAAGGTCCGCGATCCCGTCGGAGACGCACACCTCCACCCGGAGGCGGTTGAAGAGGGCGATGAGCTCCTGCGCCTTCCCGAACTCGTAACCGCCAACGGCGACCGGCCCGTCCGCGAGCGACATCTCCGTCCAGTTCAGGAGGTCCGCCTCGACCTCGCCCTTCGGCGGGAAGTTCAACGAGGGTAGCCCGTACGTCGCGTCGAGTACGAGCGTCTCGCAGGCCTCCGGCTCCGCCTTCCCGCAGGTCGCGCCGCCCTGCGGGTTCACGTCTCCCGTGTACAGCAGGTCGTCCACGCGGATCATCGCGCTCCCGAAGGTGTGGCCCGCGGGACTCAGACGGACATTGAACCCGCCGACATCCACGTCCCGGCCATAGCCCAGGGGAGTGCCGTCCCCGGTCCCCCGCCGGACGCGCACGATGTCGAGGGTCTCGGGGGTCATGTGGCCGCCGGAACTCAGGTGGTCCATGTGGCCGTGACTGACAACACTCCCTTCCCTCGATGAAGGGGGATCGAGATGGATCATGCGGAGGCCGTCCTGCACGAGGACGCCGCCATCGTAGAAGAGGTGCACCCGGGCGGAGGTAGGGGCCGGGGGTACTAAGCGGTTGGCCCCCGCGCGGGCGACGCCGGAGCCCACGCGGAAGGGACGTACGAAAGTGGTTATGGGAACCTGGTACGATTTCTGGTGGTGGGCCAGCAAGGGGTTATGTAGGGACTACAGGTATGCGACCGGCACGCGGGCCTCATCGTCCGCGGGGGGTATGAGGATGAAGAGAGCCTGGATCATGGTGCTCGGGGCTGCGATTGCTTTTGCGCTGGTTCTTCCGTTGGCCGCACAGGCCGCGGGGAAGACGCTGCCGTCCACGGTCTACGTGGACCCGGCGGCGAAGTGCGGCGGAAATACTCCGTGCTTCCGCACGATCGTGAAGGGGATCGCCGGTGTCGCCACGGGCGGTACCGTGAAGGTCTATCCAGCGACGTACCCGGAGGACGTGCCGATCGGTAAGGCGCTCACCCTCACGGCGGCGACGGCGACCCGTCCGACGATCGACGGCTCGGGCGTCACCTCCGCGGTCACGGTCTCGGCGGCCTCGGTCAAGATCATCAACATGATCGTGACGGGCGGCATCGACGGGATCCGGGTCGGCGTCGGCAGCTTCACCCTCCAGGGCTCGGACGTCACGGGCAACCTGAATCACGGGCTGAACCTGCAGGCGGGGTCCGGGCACAACATCGGTCCCGGGAATCTGTTCAAACTCAATGGCGGCTCCGGGGTCTTCGCCACGGGGACGAGCAGCTCGTCGATCCACGACAGCACCACGGACAGCAACACGCTCTTCGGGTTCAACATCACGTCGTCGAGCACCTTCGACGTGATCCAGACGACCTCGTCCAGCAATCTCAAGGATGGGATCAAGTACTTCAAGGTCAACACCGGCTCGATCGTCGCGAACACCGTCTTCCTGAACGGGCAGGCGGGGATTCGCGTGATCGCCTCGAACAACATCCTGCTCGACGGCAACAACTGCTTCGGCAACACCGCCGACGGCATCTCCTTCCTCGAGGTGGATCCCTCTGCCATCACCGGGAACACCGTCACCGGGAACGGCGGCATGGGGGTCTCAGTGACCTCCTCGCAGGACATTACGGTGGACGGCAACGACATCCTGACGAACGGCGATGACGGCATCGGTTTCTTCGAGACGGACCCCTCGTTCATCAGCAACAACAACATCGGCAGCAACGGCGGCGACGGCGTCTCTGTCGCTTCCTCTGTGGACATCACCGTGCAGGGGAACGACATCCACACGAACAGCGGTGACGGCATCGGGTTCCTGGAGACGGACCCCTCGTTCGTTCTGGACAACATGGTCAGTGGGAACCTCGGCGATGGCGTCGACCTCGTGAACTCCGTGGAGATCACGGTCCGGGGCAACACGATCCAGGGGAACGCCTTCGGGCTGCGCTACCACCTGCTCTCCCAGAGCCAGACCTTCTTCAACAACATCATCGGGAACGGCGTGAGCCTCGTGCTCACCAGCTCCCCCGGGAACGCGTGGGACAACGGGTGCGACCCGGTCACCGGCGGCCTGGGCAACTTCTGGTCGGATTACACCGGGACGGACGACGGCACGACCTCGGGCCGATGCGGGGACAAGAAGATCGCCGGTGACTTCGTCGGCGACTCGAGCACCGGGCACAACGGGGTCGACTCCTATCCGCTCCTTCAACCGAACGGCTGGGTGTCGATCCTCGCCCGGAAGCACTTCGACGGCTCCCGGATCGAGCCGCAGTCCACCGGGGACAGCTCCGGCAACTGGGTCTCCACGCACATCCGCATCCCGAAGTCGTCCGGCTACAAGGCCGGGGACATCGCCCTCGGCTCGCTCCTCCTCGCGGCGAACACGGGCTTCGTCGCCTTCGACCCCGCCGCGCCCCACAGCACGGACAACGGGGACGGGTACACGACGCTGCACGCGAAGTTCAGCCGGCCCGCCTGGCTGGCCAAGACCTACGGCGGCGGCTTCTTCTGCTTCGCCATCCAGGGCGCCTTCAACGACGGCCAGGAGTTCTACGTCCACGACTGCGTCACGGTGAAGTGATTCACCGCCGCGTGAACACGTAGCGCGTGGGGATGCGGGTCTTCAGCCCGGTCCAGTACCCGCAGCGGGGGCAGCGGTACCCCAAGGTGACCGTGCCCCCGAAGACCGTCTCGTTCTTGAGGCGCTTCGGCTTCGTGCCGCACACGGGGCAGCGGAGGAGCGTCTTCCGCACGTCCGACTCGCGGCAGATCGTGTGCAGCCCGACGTCCCCGCTGTCGAGGGCGAGCAGCCGGAGGCGGCGCTCACCGATCCGGTAGTTCTCCTTCCCCGTGAGCTCCTTCGCGACGAGGCGGCGGAGGTGGCGCTGCGACTCCACTGAGTGCTTCGTGGCGGTGACGCGGCGCAGGGCCTCGATCACGAGCGCGTCGCTCGGGATGCGGTACTTCGGCTCCTCCCGACCCACGGAACGGTATCGGAGGGGATAGGAAAGGTTTTGGTGGGTGGCGGCCGCGGTCGTGGCCCTCAGGATTGAGGGGGCGGGAGGTAGAATCCCGGAGGACTCGTCGGCCGTCTTCGGCGCAACAGCAGGAGGACGAGGAGGAGGACGCCGACCATGATGGCGAGGAGCACGATGATCAGCCACGGCCACGGAGACGCGATGGGTTGGCCCGGAGGTGGTGCGGGCCCCGCCGTGCTGAACGTGGCGGTGAATGTCCCGCCAGGGAAGCCATTCGAGTCTCCGTCCAGCAGGTTCCCGGAGAGATCGCGGGCCGTCCCCGCCACGGAGAGGGCGTAGGACTGGAGGGGGACCAGGTCCGCCAGCGGGTCCCACGTGAGGACATCGCGGCCGGAACCGTCCTGCGACCAGGTCACGGTCCCCAGGACGGGAGCGAGGGTCGCGTTGGCGCCCGTGAGGGAGAGCGCCACCTCGACGCTGTCGTGGTCCATGCGCTCGCTGAAGGTGAGGACGAGGTCCCCGTTGGCGGGGAACCCGGACTGTCCGGGGCGGGGGACGCTGAACGTGACCTGCGGCGGCGTCGTGTCGGAGGGTCCGGCGCCGGCCGTGGTGAAATCCACCCGAAGGTTGTCGAGCGGCGGCGTGTCGGTCAGATCGTTCCGGTTCTGGTCGAGGGGTTCTCCGGTGACGCTCGTCGCGCCCGGGCACAGGCTGATCGCCCCTGCCGGTGAGCAGACCTGGAAGTAGAGCGCCGTCCCGGTCGGGAGAGTGAAGGAGGGGTCGAAGGTGGAGCTGGGCGTGCCGAGGCCGTGGACCCACGTGCCGTCCGAGGAGTCGTACTCGATCGAGTGGTCCACGTCGACCAGGACGAACGACGCCTCGACGGAGGCGGTGTTCATCGCTTCACTCCAGAGGATCTCGAGGTTCGTGGACACGGGCACGTTGACCCCGCCATCCGGGGGGGACGTGTAGGTCGCGTACGGCCAGTGCGTGGCGCGCACGGGCGGGAGGGCCGCGGCCATCAGGAGTGCAAGCAGGAGGAAGGCGGGGAGGCGCATGACCGTGCAGGCCCCGCCGGGGAATAAGAGACTATGGCGACGCCCGTGAAACGTCACCAGCCCACATGGACGAAGCGCGTCGGCAGGCGGACCTCGATCTGGAAGCCGGTGCCGAGCGGGGCGGCGGCGTCGTACGTCCCCGCTTGCATCTCCGCGAAGTGCGGGATCCAGGCGCCCGTCGGGAGGAGCGCAAGGAGGCCGAGGGCCCCGGGCACGGCGTCTGCGTAGGAGGAAATCGCCCCGACCGAGGCCGTCCGCAAGGGGAGCGCGAACGTGTCCTTGGCGGTGTACGTCCGCGACCAGACTCCGATGCTGTAGGAGGAGGTCCCCGCACCGAGGACCGACTCCACGGGGACAACGCTGTAGTAGGCCTCGGGCGAGGCCAGGAGCGCCTTGACATGCGTGGCGGTGATCGGTGTGGGGAACGGCCCCGCGACCGTGGCGATGCGCGAGGCCGAGCCGTCAAAGAACCCGGTGCGCGTCGGGCTGTACCAGACCTCGTACGTGAGTCCCGCCGCCCCGGGCACCGCGTCCCAGGAGAGACGGATGTCATCCCCGGTCACCGCCGCCGTCAGGCTCCGGCCCTCGGCGGCAGGATCGAAGCCGGCGAACGCGGAGCTCTGGCCCTGCAGCATCGCCCCCGGGAGGCCCGTGAACACCGCGAGGCCGCCGGTGGACTGAAGGACGTAGGCTCGCCCGAGTTCGAGGACGCGGGCCGGGTCGCCGCCGGGGACGCGTTCCCATCGTCCGGAGGCGTCGAGGGAGTCGATCGACATGCCGCCGAACTGCGCGAGGTGCTCCGCCACCGTGTCCACCGTGGGGCCGGAGTAGTCCACCCACGGGAAGTACTCGAGGGGCCGCGAGATCGCGTTCGATCCCGCGCGAAGGAGGAGCGCGTACACTCCGGCGGTGTTGGTCGTCGCGGTCAGGTTCCCGCCGCCGGGGCCCGAGGCCCGCATCAGGTAGTATCGTTCGCCGGGCCCCGTGAGAGGCTCCGGGTCGGTCCAGCTCGTCGCGGGCGCGGGCACCGAGGCGTAGGCGGCGGTGGGACGCAGGTCCGCGAAGCCGCGCGGATCGCCCAGGGCGCGGTAAATGAGGTAGTGGTCCACGGGCGGGGGCGGCTCGACCCAGGTGAGACCGACCGTCGACGCGCCGTCCCATACGGTCGTCACGTTCCGCGGCGGGAGGTAGACCGGATCGATGACGAGGACGTCGACCTCGGGGAACAGGGCGGTGTGCGGCGCGCCGCTCCAGTTCGTGTAGCTCACGCGCGACAGCCCGTAGACGTTCGTGGGGACGAGACCCACCAGGGACGAGGTCGCTTCGAAGGCGACGCTCCACAGTTCGCCGACCTTGATCTCGGAGATGTTCCACTCGAGGACCGTGTCCCCGAGGCCGTCCGTGCTGATGGAGTCCGGGGGGCGCGGGGCCCCGGTGGCGGGATCGCGGAACGTCCCGGGCACGAACGTGATGTACGGCGGCAGGACGTCCCGCACCATGGGGTCCGGGTCCGTGACGTCCGGGTCCTTGGCGGCGACGTCGATGGCGGGGATCAGGTCCATGAGGCCGGCGAGCAGGGTCTGGCCGAGGCCGCCCGTCGGACAGACAGGCGGGAGCGGCGGGGGCGGCTGCTGATACCAATGCTCGAAGGAGCCCGTGCCGTTCTCGGCGGTGCGGTTGAGCCAGTACTCCGCGGTTACGTCGGCCAGGCAGAGGATCGTCGCCGGGGGCACGATCCAGATACTTCCGACCACCACGGTGTTCGTGTGGATCTCTCGCACCTGCCAGGCCCAGCGGGCCACCTCGGTCTCATGAATGTCGTTGTGCGTCGGCGCGTCCGTGATCAGGACCATGCCGCGCGTCACGTTGCCGGGCCTCCAGGAGAGGTTCGCGGCGACTTGCAGGGCGATGTCCGCGTCCTCCGGGCCGTCGCCGCCCCCGCTGGCGAAGAGTGTGTTCACCGCGGCCTTGAACGCGTCGACGTCGAACGTGAGGTCGATGTCCACGTCGATCTCCCAGGGGTTCGCGTCCTTGAACGAGACGAGGCCGAGGCGGAGGCTGCTCACGTTCTCCGCGAGGCGGTCGGTCAGGTCGTTGACGTCGTTCTTGAGCGCGTCGATAGCGTTCCCCATCGAGCCGGTGTCGTCAATGACGAACACGACGTCCGCGGCGTTCGAGGCCTCGGAGTCGATCGCCACGCCCCGGCCCCGGACCTCGAGGGTGAGCGTCGTACGCTCCTGGAACCCGGTGCCCTGGACGTAGATGGTGCCCGGGGCCGCGGAACGCGCGAGGTCCACGATCGGGTAGAGGCGCGTGTCGAGCGCGGCGTCGTCGATGCCGCCCTGGGCGTCGGTGGCGGTGATGACGAGGACATAGCGGTCCTGCAGGATGCTCGCGGGTACCGAGACGGTGGCGGTGAAGAGCTGCGTCTCCGCGCCGGAGCCGAGGGCGCCGACGAGCAGGTCCGGGTCGCCGTCGCCATCGCTGTCCGACAGGGGCGCGGTCCCCGCGGCGTCCAGGAGCGCCACGGTCCACCCGGCGGGCGGCGGCGGGAAGGCGAGGTCGATGAGCGTCGGCGTGAGTCGGCGGCCGGTCACCGCCATGGCGTACGTCACCGTGTCGCCCGGCAACGCGTACTGCATCGTCGAGGGCTCGACGGTGATCCAAGCCGGGTTGGGGGCGCAGCCGAACTGCCAACCGGCGCCCACGCTCGTCCCGTCATCGTACCCGCCGAAGCTCCGCTGCCCGTCCGTCGTGCGGCAGACGCTCGCCCCCGACGCGTGCGCCGTGCCCCAGCCGACCTCGTCGAGGAGGTTCCCCGCGGGGTCGTAGAGGTAGACGTTGTCCGTCCCCGCGAGGAGGCCGTTGAACAGGGACGCCATCGTGGCGCCGTCGCTGTTCCACACGAGGAAGTGGCGGTTCGTCGGGGACACGGAGAGGACCGTCATGAGGAGGTGGCGGGAGTTCCCCGCGAGGGAATAGCCCTGGAGCGGCTGCGTGACATCGCCTCTGTAGTAGAGCTCGACGAAGCGCTCGGCCGCGGTCGGCGCGGAGAAGTAGACCTCGTTGATCACGAGCTCGGGGAAGGCGTTCCGCCCGCCGCCGTCGTTCTGCGCGCGCCACGTGGGGGAGAGGTCCATCGACCACTCGAGGTGGTAGGCCGCGCCGTCGAAGTAGCGGGAGGTGGAGGCGCCGGGGATGGCGTCGGGGGAGGCGCCGCGCTTCCCCGTGCGTACGGAGTCGATGACGGCACCGAACTGGTAGAGCTCGATGACGGCGCCCTGCGGGTCGAGGGGGACCGTGAGCGCGAGATCGTCCGCGGCGCCGTCGCCGATCGTCCGGTAGCGGCCGTTCTGGATCAGCCCGAGGCCGCCGAGGTTCTGCCACTGCCCGTCGATCACGAGGGCGAAGTCGCTGCCCTGGAGGTTCGAGCCGGCCTCGTTGTGGACCTCGATGAAGACCTGGCCCGCCGGCTCGTCACGCACCTCCGTGAGGAGGAGATCGCCGACGGCGTCCGGGCGCGGGTACGGCGGAGCCCCGCCCGCACCAAGATGGATGAAGAGTGTCAGGAACAGGAGCGAGGAAAGGAGGATCGCCATCAGGCGATACGTTGCGCGATGGCCGCCGAGCGTAGCGGTGCCCAAGGCCGGTTCGACCCCCCGTCCTTCCCCAGGATCAGTAGGCGTCGGAGGACATATCTCTTTTGGCGGGGACTTCGATAGTTCCGAGCCCGATACTACCGAACGGGAGTGTACAACGTGCCAAAGTTATATGCGTCCTCCTCGGGTGGAGCGGGGCCGATGGTCGAACGGCACAAGGTCATCATCATGGGCGCCGCCGGGCGCGACTTCCACAACTTCAATGTCCTCTACCGGGACCGCGAGGACCTGGAGATCGTCGCGTTCACCGCCACCCAGATCCCGGGGATCGGCGGCCGCCAGTACCCACCGTCCCTTGCGGGCCCGTTGTACCCGAAGGGGATCCCCGTGTTCCCGGAGGAGGACCTCCCGGAGCTGATCCGCAAGCACTCCGTGGAGCGCGTGGTGTTCGCCTACTCCGACGTCTCGCATCAGACCGTCATGCACAAGGCGTCCCAGGTCAACGCGCTCGGCGCGGACTTCATCCTCCTGGGAACGGGACGCACGACGCTGAAGTCGACCAAACCCGTCGTGGCGGTGTGCGCCGTGCGCACGGGGGCCGGCAAGTCGCAGACGACGCGGCGCGTCGCGAAGATCCTCCTGGACCGCGGGAAGCGGGTCGTCGTCGTGCGGCACCCCATGCCCTACGGCATCCTGGAGGACCAGGCGGTGCAGCGCTTCGCGACGCACGCGGACCTCGACAAGTACGAGTGCACGATCGAGGAGCGCGAGGAGTACGAGCCGCACATCGACCGCGGCATCGTCGTCTTCGCCGGAGTGGACTACGAGCGGATCCTGCGGGAGGCCGAGAAGGAGGCGGACGTCGTCCTCTGGGACGGCGGGAACAACGACACGCCCTTCTACCGCCCCGACCTGCACATCGTCGTCGCCGACCCGCTGCGTCCCGGGGACGAACTCACGTACTATCCCGGGGAGACGAACCTCCGCATGGCCGACGTCGTCGTCGTGAACAAGGTCGACTCGGCGAAGCCCGAGGACATCGAAACGGTCAAGCGGAACGTGGAGTCGGTGAACCCGGAGGCGGTGATCATCGACGCGGCCTCGCCGGTGACGGTGATCGACCAGGAGTCGATCCGGGGGAAGCGCGTGCTCGTCGTGGAGGACGGCCCGACGTTGACGCACGGGGACATGACGTACGGGGCCGCCATGATCGCGGCGCGTCGTTTCGACGCGAAGGAGATCGTGGACGCGGAGCCGTATGCGGTGGGTAGCATCAAGGCGGTTTACAAGAAGTATCCACGACTCAAGCGCATCCTCCCCGCCATGGGGTATGGCGGGAAGCAGGTGAAGGACCTGGAGGAGACGATCAACGCCGCCGACTGTGACCTCGTGCTCAGCGGGACACCGGTGGACCTCCGGAGAAGCGTGAAGGTGAACAAGCCGATCGTCCGCGTGCGGTACGAACTCGACGAGATCGGTCACCCGAACCTCGAGGACGTGCTCCACGAGTTCCTGGGTGTCTGAGAACGTAACCACATCCAGGGCGCCCTTGCGGGGCGTCCCGGACACGGGCCTTTGGGCATCGATCCGCATGCCGTCGCCCCGCCAGTACGCGTTTCAGGGCCCTTTCGGGTCCTTGGCGCTCATGGCTCGCGGCGACACACGAACCTTTGCCAAAGGCTTCCTTCACATGCACGCCCCTGGAGATAAAGCCTTGCTCTATTTTCTCATGGTATTGAGTATCATGGTCGATTTCTGTGCACCGCTGCGATACTCGGAAAGGCTTTCCGGGGTCGCCGCGTCTCCGAGGCGGTGCGGCACCCGAGGGCCGTCGGTGTCTTCCTGGAGTTCCGGGCGATCCCGGTCCTCCTCTGGTCGTACACCGCCACCTGCCTCGGCACCGCCGTGGCGTTCCTGGAGACGGGGCGGTTCGACGCCGTCTGGTTCCTCGCCGCGCTGTTCCTCGCGACGATGGTCCAGGGGTTCGTCACGCACTCCTTGAACGAGATCTACGACTGGCGCAGCGGCACCGACAGGCACGCGAGCCCACGAGTCCTCTCCGGCGGAAGCAAGGTGCTGAACGCGCGGCTCCTCACGGAGCGGGACCTCTGGAGGATCTTCTCCCTCTCGAGCGCCGGGGTCCTCCTCGTCGGGCTGGCGGTGATCGGCCTGCGGTCGATCCTGATGCTCCCTTTCGTGGTCGTCGGACTCGTCTCCGGGATCGCGTACACCGCGCCGCCACTCCGGCTCTCGTATCGTCCGTTCGTCGGGGAATGGTTCGGCGGGTTCCTCGGGGTCTTCATCGCGGGGACGGGCGCGTATGCGATCCAAACGCTGACCCTCTCTCTCTTGGTGGTGATCACCGCCACGGCCCATGCCTCGACCTGCGTGGGGATGCTCCTCGTGCATCACTATCTCGATGCGACCGCGGATGCCGCCGCGTCACCGCCAAAACGGACCACGGTGGTCCTCTTGGGACCGGAGCGTTCACGGTCGTATGCCTCGGCCTTCGCCGCCGCGGCGGTAATCCTCACCGCCATCCTGGCGGCGCTCGCCTGGCCGTTCCTCCTGGCATTGCCCTTCGCGGTCGCCGCCTTCTTCGCCCATCGTCGTGTCGATCCTTCCGACACCGCGAACGTCACTAGAACTGAGGTGGTCATCATCCAGTGCGGCATTTCCGAGGGCCTGCTCCCCGCCGCCTTGCTGGCGCCCTGGCTGATCTTCCCCGCCCTCCTGGCCGTGCCCCTCTACGCCGCGCACTTCTGGCTCGCGACCTCCCGGGAGATGGCCGAGCGCGCGGCCGCGGTCCCATCGAAGGGTTAATAGTTTCACCGCGGCTCGCGCAGGCGCGCGTGGGTAGCCAAGCTGGACAAAGGCGGAGGACTCAAGATCCTCTCCCGCAGGGGTTCCCAGGTTCGAATCCTGGCCCACGCATCGGATTCATCCCTTCCCAGGAGTGAGTGGGAATCGGACTCGCCCCAATCGACGGACGCGCAACGGACACGTGTCTGGGAGCTGGCGGCACATGGATGTCGCCACCGCAATCGGGCTTGACGATGACCGTAGGTAACGATTCCGTTAAGCCATGAATTCATATACTACCCCGTCTCTGTCCTACCTCATGACCCCGTCCTTGTCTGCTGTTTCCCACAGGGGACCCACAGTTGCGACGCTCAAGGCCATCGAAGACGTCCTCCGGCGGGAGGCCGTGCCCATGACGCGGTACGGGATCCGCCAGGCTCTGGGCAACCGGATTGCCCAGCCGTTGCTCGACGAGGGTCTCGAGTACCTGGCCGACCACGAGATGATCTATGACGAGGGCCCGGGCGGCAAGGTGCTTTGGATCCGGACCTCCGACGCGACCCGCGCCCGCCTTCGCGGTTCGTAGGCGGTCCGTGTGGCCAAACCCAAGCTCCTGGGCATCGAATACGCCGCGGTGGCCGCGCCAATGGTCGAGCAATGGCGTCGGCTGACGAAGCTCGGAACCGATGACGAGAAACGTCAAGCGAAAGCGAAGCTCAAGAGCCTGTCGACGTTCGAACTTCGAGCCGGCGCGAACCCGCTCACGGCAGGCGACCCCGTGGCCAGGGATCGATGGCCCCGCGACCTCGCCCGCGACTACGGAGAAGACATCCCCAATCTCTTTCGGTTCGAACTTGCCGACCGCTGGCGTGGCTACTACGCGCTGATTGGCGAACCCGGGGGTGCGCGGATCTGGGTACTCTACCTGTGGGACCACCGGACCTATAGCGCGCAGAGCGGTTACTCGAAACGGTAGGGGCGCTGGTCGCACCGGGGATACGGAGTCTAGGGTGGAAACAGAGGCCGACTGATTCTCCTGCCATATGGATGGTTTTCAGTCCATGAGAACCTGACGGCATTCCGTGAGGCCTCGCGTCCAGGTTGCCATAATACCTATATACCTCTATACGTCTACACGCTCCCATGGCGAAGGTCACCCTCTCCATCGATGACGAGCTCCTCCAGAAGTACCGGGAGCAGGCGGTCCGGAGGCGGGGGAAGATGCGAAGCCTGAGCGAGGAGGTCGAGGAGATCCTCCGCGACCGGTTGGCGAACCAGCAGGTCCTCGAAGGCCTGAAGGCCCTCTGCTGCGGTCGGGACGACCACTTCGCGACCTTCGACGAGATCGAGGCCGTCAAGTTCGCCGGGACGCCTCCGGCCGACCAAGTGCTGAAGGAGATGAGGCGGCACCGTGGCTAGGATCTACCTCGATTCGAGTGCAGTGATCAGCCGCTACTCGAAGGAGGAGGGCACAGCCGCAGTCCGCATGCTGTTCCGCGGCGCGCACCTGGGGAGGACCAGCCTGTGCGTCTCGGAATGGAACATCGGCGAGGTCCTCGGGGTCCTCCAACGGAAGGCGCGGAAGTCGGGGCAACCCAAGGACTTCGTGAAACAACGCTCCCGCCTGCATGCGGAGGTCTCGACCCTCACCCGGCTCGGGTTCCTCGACCTGGTCCCGGTCACCAGCGTGCTGCTCCGGGAGTCGTGGGTCGTCCAGGAGAAACGGCTCCTCTTCGTGGCCGACGCGCTGCAGATCGCGACCGCCAGGGGGCGCGCGTGCGAGCACTTCGTGACGGGGGACGCGGACCTCCACGAGGCGGCGATACAGGAGGGGCTGCTGTCGCACCATCTGGCCGCTGACCCGTCGGGGATCCGGAAGCTCGCCCAGTGAGCACCGGGGAAAGGCACAAGAACGCGGGCTCCGCTCGGAGGTCCATGAGCGGGCCCGAGGCCGAGGCGGCCTCCCCCACGGCGGATCCCCCGGCGGCGTCCCCGCCATCCCCCGCGCGCCGCCTCCACCCCGCCCTGGTCGCCGTCCTGCTCGTCGCCTTCGTGACCCTCGGGGGGACCGCGGTCGTCCTCCTCACGACGCCCGCGCCGACGCCGGACGTGCCCGTGCTCGCGCCGTACGCCAACGACCTCACCGACCCCCCGACCCTGCTCGCGAACGAGGTGGCCGCTCTGGACACGCTGTCCACGGACATCGAGAGCCTGACCTCCGCGGAGATCGCGGTCCTCCTCGTCGACACGACGCAGCCTTGGGGGATCAACGCTTTCGCCGCGAAGACGTTCGAGCTGAACGGCATCGGGAAGGCGGGCCTGGACAACGGGCTGCTCGTCCTCGTCTCGGTCGGCGAGGGACGGTGGTGGATCGAGGTCGGCTACGGGCTGGAGGGCGTCCTCCCCGACTCCCGTGTCGGGCGCCTCGGGGACCAGTTCCTCGGACCAAACCTCACCGCCGGGCAATACTATGAGGGGATTTACGGTGTCGTCTCCGCCATCGGCGACGTCCTCGTCAACGAGTATGAGGCGGTCGCTCCCCCGCCACGCCACTCGGGCCCGGTGGTGGACTGGGCGTCGATCTGCCTCGGGGCCCTCGTCCTCCTTTCCGTGGCGGGAGTGATCCTGGTGCTCATGGCGTGGCGCATGCCGAGGGCTCTTCGGGGGACACCGGGTCGGGGGTCGGGAACAGGCTCCTCTACGCGATCCTACCAGTCGCCCTACCAGCCTCCGACCTCGTCCTACTCCCCGCCAAAGACCGGCGGCGGGAGCTTTGGCGGCGGGCGCTCCGGCGGCGGCGGTGCCGGCGGGAAGTTCTGACGGCCCGGGCTCTCGCGCGCCGGATTGGATGCCCAGTTATCTGCCCTGCAGCCGGGCCCGCCGACGAAACGTATTTGAACGACTCGTTCATCGGAGGGCTCATGAACCTGCCCGGCCGCTCTCTCCTGCTGATCATCACGGTCATCGTCATCATCGTCGTGGTCGTCTTCCTGATCGGACTCGCGGGGATGTACAACGGCATGGTCGCGAAGTCCCAGGCCGTGGACGCGCAGTGCTTCCAGGTCGTGAACCAGTACCAGCGGAAGATTGACCTGATTCCCCGGCTCGTGAATCTCACGGGGTTCCTCACGAGCTTTGAGCGCTCGACCCTGGAGAACGTCACGCGGCTTCGGACGCAGTGGCTCAACTCGTCGGGCGCGGCGCGGGTCAACGTCTCCGGGCAGATTGACAATCTGATTAGCGTGGTGTCCGTCAACGAGAATTACCCGAACATCCAGTCCTTGTGGATCGGCGCCGGGCTCTTCGACGAGATCGCCGGGACGGAGAACCGGATCGCCGTGGAGCGCGGCCGGTACAACGACCGCGTCCGGGAGTACGAAACCGCCATCCAGTCCTTCCCCGGCGTGATGTTCGCGGGCGGATGGGGCTTCCACGACAAGGCCTACGCGGACCCGATCCCGATCTGTCCATGAGCGGGGACGGTCCATGAAGGGGGCGGTGGCGCTTCTCGTCATCGCGGCCGTCGTCATCGGCGCGGTCTTCTTCCTCTGGCCGAAGCCTCCCCCCCCGGAACCCGAGGTCCCGAAGATCTACCTGTTCGTCAACGACCTGACAACCCCCTTCCATGCCCTCTCGCCGTTCGAGGCCGCGGACGTGCAGAACCTCTGCACGTACATCGAGGAGCAATCCTCCGCCGAGATCGCCGTCCTCATCGTGAACACGACGCAGCCTTGGGGCATCGACCTCTTCGCGCAGAAAACGTTCGAGAAGAACACGATCGGGAAGGCCGGGGAGGACAATGGCGTGCTCCTCGTGGTCTCCGTGGACGAGAAACAGTGGCGCGTCGAGGTCGGGTACGGCCTGGAGCCGACGCTGAACGACGCGAAGGTCGGGAGGCTCGCCCGGGAGTTCCTGGAGCCGAACCTCACCGCCGGGCTCTACTACGATGGCATCGTCAACATGGTCGACTACATGGGCGGCGAGATCTTCGAGAATTACGACTCCACCACCGCGCCGCACAAGCCCGCGGAGCCGTGGAAGTTGGACTGGGTCGCGCTGTGCGGCACGATGATCCTCTTCGCGGTCATCGGATCCGTGACCGGAATCCGCCTGGGCATCGGGAACCCCGGGGTGTTCATGCGCCGCGGCGGATTCGGCGGCGGGCGGACTGGCGGCGGCGGCGCGCGCGGCCGGTTCTGACGCCTAGTTGCTCCGCAGCTTCGAGAGCAGCCGGAGGATCTCCAGGTAGAGCCAGACCAGCGTGACCATGAGGCCGAACGCCCCGTACCACTCCAGCCACTTCGGGGCGCCCTGCGTGGCCCCGCGCTCGATGAAGTCGAAGTCGAGGACGAAGTTCAGCGCGGCGATCGCGCACACGAAGAGGCTGAACCCGATCGCGATCGGCCCGTTGCCGTGGAGGTAAATGACCGGCACCCCGAAGAGGGTGAGCATGAGGCCGATGAGGTAGAGGACCATGATCGCCCCCGTGGCGGCGACGATGCCCTTGACGAAGCCCGGCGTCGCCCGGAGGAGCCGCGTCTTGTACGCCGCCAGGACGCCGGCGAACACGAGGAACGTCAGGACGATCGCCTGGAGCACGATGCCCGGGTAGACGATCTCGAAGACGATGGAGATCGCGCCGAGGACGAGGCCCTCGAACGCCGCGTAGATGGGAGCGGTGATGAACGCCAGGTGCTTCTTCCAGATGGTCACGATGGCGGCGACGAGCCCGCCAATCAGGCCGATGATCGTCAGGCCCAGGAAGAGCGTGATGTTGTTCGTGATGAAGACCGCCGCGGCGGCGAAGACCCCGACCACCGAGGCGATCAGGAGCAGGATGCCGGCCTTCGTCGCGGTGCCCTCGATGGTCATGACGCCCGGCGTGACCGTGGCGAAGCCGCCCGGTTGGGGGTATCCGTAACTGCCGAAGTCGCGGCGGAACACAGGGTTGGAGCTGCGCATCATGACTGTCAACCGTCTCAAGCGACCGCGGGTTCTTAAGGCCTCTCATGGGAGGGCCCGCGGCATCCGGGTGCGGGGGGAGCGATTTGAACGCTCGGATGCCTACGCAACAGGCTCCTAAGGCCTGCCCCTTTGGCCGGGCTCGGGTACCCCCGCGGCGTGGGGGAGTCCTGGCGGTCTAAAGAGCCTGCCGCCGCCGAAGAAACCTTTTCATAGGCCCCGGCTCATGGTTCGCCTCTCCATGACGTCAGCGTACGAGAAGTGCCCGGTGTGCGGCAAGAGCCTCCGCGCGGAGAACCTGGGGGTGCACCTGCAGGACGTCCACCCGCACCAGGCCGACGACGCCACCGTCCGCCAGGCCCGCCGACGCGCCGCCGAGACCGTGAAGGCCGCCGAGGCGCCGGAGGCCGCGCGGAAGCCCCTGCCGTGGACGCTCCTCCTCGGGATCGTCGCCGTGCTCGTTGTGGTGATCGCCGCCGTCTACACCGTCTCCATGCTCACGTCCCGGCCGTTCGACCCGTTCCAGTGCAAGGAGAACTCCGGCGGCCGCGTCGTGCACTTCCACGCGTACCTCAACATCAGCATCAACCTCATCCCGCTGATCGTGCCGGGCGAGATCGGCATCCGCCCCGGGTGCACGGGGATCATCCACACGCTCGATAGTGATGCCCGGGAGGTCCGCAATGACAACATCAGCTTCCGGAAGATCCACTTCGAGGGTCCCGTCGGCCATCGGTACACGGTCGGTGACTTCTTCACGGTCTGGGATGTGCCGTTCTCCTCGACCGAGATCGCCGGGTTCAAGGCGATCCCCGACGGCCCCGGGGCGAAGATCTACATGACCGTGAACAACGTGGTCTCGGGCGAGTACGAGCGCTACGTGCTTCCGACCACACCCTGCGACTCGCTCGACACGTGTCCGCAGATCGAGATTGTCTACAATCCTTGACGGCACGGGGGGCCTGCTCCCCCCGACGTCTCGCTAGCGGGAGAGGCCTAGCGACATCAGGGAGAGCAGCACGTTCCCGAACACGAACCCGACGACGAACCCGATCGTCATCGGGATGATGAACGGGATCTGCGGGATCACCCAGACGTCCTTCGCGCCGGCGGCGAGGAGCCCGTCGAGCGTCTCGCGGCGGTCGTCGGTGCGCCGGGGGAGGAGCTGGTGGCGGCGTCGTCCCCCCTCCATGCGTTCCATCAACCAAGCGAACCTCGGCACGCGGTCGATCGGGACAAGGTAGCCGAAGAGCGCGTGCGGGAACCTCACGGTCCCGCGGCGGACGTTGACCGCCACCATCGCAATCGGGGAGACCACGAAGAGGAGCGCCGCGTTCGTGAGCACGGCGAGCGAGAAGGGGAAGAGCGTCTCCAGGGCCGGGGCGAGGCGGGGATCCATGGGCGTGAGCGGGAGGCCCGCGAGAGCCGGGTAGAGGGGTGTGATCAGGGTGATGGCCATCAGGGCCTTGAGGTCCGCACCGCCGTGCAAGAGCCCGGTCATGTAGAACCCGAGGCCGAGGAGGATCATGGCGGGGATCGTGAGGTCGCGGAAGAAGAGGAGGGCGTTCGCCCCGCTTCGCGGCACAAGCAGGTACCCCTCCAGGACGAGGGCTCCGGCCGCGGCGGCGAACAGTCCGATGCGGACCGGACGGAAATGCCAGCCCTCCTCCGTGAGCAGCTCCTCGCCGTAGAACGTGGTGTAGAACAGGACGGCGGCGGGGACGAGGATGAGGAGATGCTCGGGCGGCAGGCCAGTGAGGAACGCTTCGGCGGCGATCAGCGCGAGGCCCACGCTCCCGAGGGCCACCCAGATCCGGTCGGAGACGAGGCGCGTGCGCCAGTCCTGGACGGACGCCGCCGAGAGCAGGGCGACCCCCGCCGCGAGGCGCCCCGCGTCGACCAGGTCCACACGGGCGCAACGCCGGACCGCCTAAAAGGGGTTCCCGCCCCCCGTCGTCGCTCGGCGAACCGCCGGGAAACCGCTAAATAGGCCAGGTCGGCATATGTGCCTAACGTGCCGGTCTTGCAGGCGCGTCGCGTGAAGGCGAAGGTCTGCCTCGTCGGGGAGCACGCGGTCGGGAAGACATCGCTCATCCGCCGCTTCGTGCTCGACGAATTCGATGACCGGTACATCGTCACCCTCGGCGCGAAGGTCTCGAAGAAGGAACTCATGTTCGTCGCCGAGGACACCGAGCTCCAGATGGACATGACCGTGTGGGACATCATGGGCTCCCGAAGCTTCCGGGAGCTCTTGCGCGAGGCCTACTTCCACGGCGCGCAGGGCGTCCTGGCGGTGTGCGACATCACGCGGTCGACGACGCTGGACGAGATCGACGGCTGGATGGAGTCCGTGTTCCGGACAATCGGTCCCGTGCCGGCGGTGATCGCA